>CENU01030074.1_pt1 | contig 44702 bp, 49 predicted proteins | sample 361331 | NCBI WGS metagenome assembly CENU01 (sample SAMEA2619766, study PRJEB7988) | marine metagenome | isolation source: saline water (ENVO:00002010), including | reverse complement strand
ACAACAAAATATGGTGCATTCGATCAAACCGCTCAAGATTGGCCAGAAGATATAGTTAACATTTACCAAGCGTCCTTGGATGAAGGTTATGAGGAATTTGTAACAACAGTATCAGAAGATAGAAGCCTTCCAATGGAAGAAGTTTTAGAACTTGCACAAGGAAAAGTATATCTAAGTGATCAAGCCCTTGAACTTGGTTTAGTTGATGAAATAGGAACTCTTGAAGATGCTATTGCTTATGCTGCTGAAGACCTTGCTGAGCTTGAAGATTATCGAGTTATGTATGTAACACCTCCAATGCCTAGTGCAAATCCCTTTGAGTTTAAGTTGGAGTTCAGCCAATATCCATTAATCAACTTAATTGTGAACAATACATTGAATAGAGAAAAAAAATCTATTCAGGCTATGTCTTATGACAATATTTACAAATATTGTTTTGAGTGCGAATTCACAGATTAATTTTTGTTCAAAAAAAAGGCAGCTGATATCTTTGTTGGCTGCTTTTGTTCAGAGTACAGAAATTTATCAAAATCTTGCATTGCGGTTTTAATAGTGAGGAAATCTCTTTTTATTCTTGTGGAGAAATATTTTATTAAATCTTCTGAGTAATTAAGTTTAAGTTTGGTAACAACAAAATTTAAACACTCGACAACGTCATCGTCTGCTATTGAATTAATCCTGTATTGCTTAAATGCCTTAAGCCTCGAAACCAAATCAGGTAAAAACTCAAAACTATCAGGGTGACTTGAAGAGGCAAACAATAAATTTGTTGAAGAATCTTTACATTGATTTATTAAATTAAAAATTTGCACTTCAAGTGGCTTTACTGTTTGATCAACATTGTCCAGACAAATTAAATCGAAATTACTTAATTCATCAAAATAATTTTTTTCTTTATTAAGTGATGCAACGTCGATGTATATCACCTGGAGATTTTGTAAAAGCTCATGATTAAGAATGCTATTTAATAAAAAGGTTTTGCCATTGCCATTATCAGCAGTTAAAAAAACATTTTGACTTTCAGCACCATTCAAAAAATTCTCTAGTTCTGATTCAAGAGGTTTATTTTTTGACGAAAAAAAGAAATTATCTAAATTTGCTTCGTAATCTCTTCCAAAATCAAAATAAAGTTGATTTTTTCTATTAATATTCTTCATAAATTTGTTAATGCGCCCATACTGCTTAAAAAAGATGCTGCATCTTCAGGTCCAAGATAACTTTCATATTCTAAATCAATGCTTTGTGCATTTGATCTTAAAATTCTGAAATTTAAAATATCGGTGCTTTTAGATAGTCTGTTAAATATTATCTCAATCTCTTCAATGCTTAAATCTGCTTTAAATGATGCTATAAATGTTTTCTTGGTAACCTCTCTTCCATCTTGAGCCACTTCAGCAATAGCTTCATCTAATAGGAAATTTCTGAAACTAAAGCCACTCTGAATAGTTATATTCTCTGATTTAGGAAAGTTGTAGCTCCAACTTTCAAGATCAAATCTATCCACTAACATTAGTAACCAATCATTCTTTTCATTTTCTTCAAGTTTGGTTATAAGTTCATTTACACTAAAGCTATCAGGTGGAAAATCCTCAAGAAACTCAAATTCTAAAATAATATTTTGATTAAGTTCTGAAAGCAGTTTTGCATTAAGTAACTCATTTTGAAAAGCTTCATTGTCAATAATGAAAAGGTTTGAATCATTAAAGAAAGAGTCATTTGCAGCAATAAAAACTTTGGCTTTCCCTTTAAAACTGAAGAAAGGCACAGTATTTAAAACAAAAAACTCTTCTATTGAATCTTTATTGAATTTAAGCTCTATTAACCTTAAATCATTAAATTTTTTAATCTGATAACCAATGAAATGTTCAGTTGGTTGTAATTCTACTTTTTTATCAATGATTAGCTCTTTGCTTACACCATATTTCCTTAAAATTCTGCTTTCTGCTTTTTCTATTACTTCTTCAATCTTGTTTAATTTGTCATAACTTTCGTATAGAAGTAAAAAATTATCTGAGATCTGAGCTTTCAGGTTGAAACTGAAAGACATAAAGGTCAGTATAATTGCTATAAATTTAAGTAATTTCTTAAGAAACATAATTTAAAGATTAATCTATTTTATGAAAAAAAATAAATTTAACTACAAAGACTCAGGTGTAAATATTGAGGAAGGCCAAAAATTTATAGATGATATTAAAAATTTGTCATCTTCCTCTACCAATCTCTATTCCCTAGGCTCAATAGGTGGTTTTTCTGGCTATGTTGAAATTCCAAACCAAATGAAGGAGCCTGTCTATGCTTTAGCCTGCGACGGTGTTGGCACAAAAATGAGAATTGCCCTAGAAAAAGGCAATCTAAATACTATTGGAATTGACCTGGTAGCAATGTGTGTAAATGACTTAATTGTCAGTGGTGCAAAACCCATAGCTTTTCTTGATTATTATGGTTGCTCAAATCTAGATAGATCTAAAGGACAGCAGATACTATCAGGCATTATTGAAGGGTGTTCATTGGCAGGATGTGATCTTGTTGGTGGCGAGACTGCAGAAATGCCAAATCACTATCAAGGTGAAAATTTTGATCTTGTTGGTTTTTCTATGGGCATAAATGACAAGTCCAATATCATTGATGGAAAAAAAATAACTGATGGAGATATAATTTTAGGATTACCTTCTTCTGGTTTTCACTCAAATGGTTATTCATTAATTAATAAAATAATTACAAACAATATGACTGATAAACTCTTAACTGAATTATTGGTTCCAACAAAAATATATGTAAAAGAAATCCTTCAGTTACTAGATCAAGTACAAGTAAATGGCATGGCACATATAACAGGTGGTGGTTTTGAGGAGAATCTTTCTAGAATAAATAATGGCTTAACTATTAATATAGATAGAAATAAATGGCAATTACCTGAGATATTCAAAACAATACAAGATCTTGGAGACATAGAAACTGAAGAAATGTATAAAGTATTTAATTGTGGTATTGGTTATGCAGTAATTTTGTCAGAAGAGAATGCCAAAAAAGCTAAAGCTTTAAATAAAGACTTTCTTGAGATTGGCTTTATTTCATACACAAAAGGTTCTTGCTTCAGATACATATGAGAATAGTTGTTTTTTTCTCCGGTACAGGAACAAATTTAAAATCAATCATAAATCACCAAGAAAAATATGGTTATGAAGTTTGTTCATGTTTCACCAACAACCCAAGAGCAGGTGGGATTGATATCTGTAAAGATCATGCACTTGATTGCAAAGTTATTGATAATAATAGTTTTACTGACAGAGTTGAATTCGATAAAAAGATTGATGAATACCTCAATACTATCGAACCAGACTTTATAATTCTTGCAGGCTATATGAGAATTCTATCAAGCTTCCTGGTTAATAATTGGGAAGGACAAATAGTCAATATTCACCCTTCTTTACTTCCAAAATATCCAGGTTTAAATACCCATCAGAGAGCTCTTGATGCTGGAGATAAATATCATGGAACCACTATTCATTTTGTGACAAGCGAATTAGATGATGGACCAATAATTCGGCAAGAATCATTCAAAATTGAACCTTCTGATAATCCAGATAGTCTAATGGAAAGAATAAAAGAGATTGAACACAGAATTTATCCTGAAACAATTTCATTTTTAAATAAATAATGAGAATAATTTTAATTTTATTGCTTACCTTTTCCTTTTTTGGCGATGAATTCAAAAGCTATGATGCAAAATTTGCTTTTGAAACAAAATTTGGAGATTTTCCGCTAAAAAGATACTTCACTGCAAAAGATAATGAAATAAACACACGAGTTAAGATGCAGGTATTTTGGCTTAAATACTCAATAGATTCTAACTTTAGAATTGAAGGAAAGAATGTGATATCAGTCAACACTATAGTACAAGACCCTTTTAGAGATGAGCCAAAGAAATTTTCTGCTAATTTTTCTCAAAATATGATTGCATCAAAGGAACTAGAGAATATTGAGCTTGACAGGTTTGTTCTTGAACAGCTGGCTAGTGATGTCCAAGTTAGGATTAATGCTAAATATGGGGTGACAGACTATGTTTTAAACATTTTTGATAATACTAAAGGAGAAGTTGTTTCAAAAAATTATCGACAACTAGATAGTGAAATTGTTGAAACTTTATTTGGAGCAATTGAGACAATTGTAGTGCTTGCTACATCTGAGAATGTTGGTCCAATAAAATATTTTATTGCCCCGACAATGGATTATTTGATAATAAAAAGCACTGCTACTCTTAAAAATGGCGAGGAAAGAGTCTTAATTATTTCGGAAATGCCTAAGTTTTTGGAAGAGTAACACCAGTTTGCCCCTGATACTTACCACCTCGATCTTTATAACTTGTTTTACAAACTTGATCTGATTCAAAGAATATCATTTGGGCCACACCTTCATTTGCATATATCTTAGCTGGTAGATTGGTAGTGTTTGAAAATTCTAATGTGACATGCCCTTCCCACTCAGGCTCGAGAGGCGTTACATTTACAATGATGCCGCATCTGGCATATGTAGATTTGCCAAGACATAGTGTTAATACAGAGCGGGGAATTTTAAAGTACTCAACTGTCCTTGCAAGAGCAAAAGAATTTGGCGGTATTATGCATTCGTCTGCTGTAACATCTATAAAGCTCTTTGGATCAAATTCTTTTGGATCAACTATAGCTGAATGAGTATTTGTAAAAATTTTAAATTCATTAGAGCATCTAACGTCATAACCATAACTTGAAACTCCATATGACACGATTTTTTTGCCATTCAGCTCTCTAATTTGTGTAGCCTCAAATGGAGAAATTAGTTGATGATTCTCTGATTGATCTATGATCCATTTATCTGATTTTATAGACATTAATTAATTTCTCTCCTTCCTTGAATTGCTCTTCCGAGTGTCGTGTTATCAACATATTCTAATTCTCCTCCCATAGGAACACCATAAGCAATACGGGATATGAGAATATTATTCTCAGCTAATTGGTCTTTTATATAGAAAGAAGTAGCATCTCCTTCAATAGTTGGGCTTGTGGCAATAATAACTTCCTGGATATCTGAGGAATTAATATTTTCAACTAATTTAGGAATACCAAGATCTTGAGGTGTTACCCCATCAATTGGGGACAAACGCCCCATTAACACAAAATATTTACCTTTAAAGCTTCCTGATTTCTCTATAGCAATGACATCTGATGGACTTTCAACCACACAAATTATCGTCTTGTTTCTTCTCTCATCTCTGCAAATTTCACAAACTCTGTCTTCAGTTAAGTTTCTACAAACTGAACAGTTTCTTATTTTATCTACCGATGTTGAAATAAGCTTTGCAAGGTTTAAGCCTCCCTCTCTATTTTTTTCTAGCAAATAAAAGGCCATCCTTTGTGCTGATTTTTCTCCAATCCCAGGCAATATCTTAAATGCTTGAATTAATTGGCTTAATAAAGTCTCATCATTCTTCATGATCTATTACCGTAATTTTACTCGCATCGATATTTTCTCCAAAATCATTTTTTAATTTAACCAGTAAATCACTAGATATAATTTCTTCCTTAAAAATTTTAATTTCTTCCGCTCTCTTTTTAGCCCATTTAGATGAGGGAGTGTTTTTTGCACTATCTGATGATTCAATCTCTACATGATATTCTTCATAACCTAACCTTACTAATGAGTCTATTAGGCTCTGTATATTTTCCTTATTGATTCTGTCTGCAAACATATCAGCACCTTTGAAGAATATTGTATTCTCTTCCACTTTTTCGATTTGTAAGTTTGAAAAGAATGCTCTTGATGGACCAGTTAAATCTAGAAGATCAAATACATTCAGCCAATTTGTTGGTGTAAGGTTTTTTAAGTTTTCCGTTTTATTAGTATCTTTCTTTGGATTTAAAATCTCTTTATCCTCTTCTTGTTTTTGGATAAGTGGCTCTTCAATTGCTTTAGGTTCTTCAGTTTTAGCAGGCTTTTCTACTGGGGTGGGTTTAATTTTTTCGACTAATTTAGATTTTTTTTTTACCTCTGTACTATCTGAATTTATAAAAGTTAAACACCTTAGTACTGCTATATCGAAACAGTCTCTAGTTTTTCCAGTTTGTTTAGCATCTACAAGCCCGTTAGAGAAAAACTGGTAATAAAGGTTTAATGATTGAGATGAAGTTTCGTGTGAAAGTGCCATTTCCATAATTTTCTGATGCAGAAAACTTAATGCTCTATCAAATAAGATTTCGTAATTAACATCTAAAGACTGATAACGCTTTAATTCTTCAACAACCTTATCTGCTTCATTTTTAAAAATTGAATCAAATAACTTAGTTGTTGATGATAGATCTAAGACACCATGTAGTTTTGATATCGACTCTTCATCAAGGTTTCCATCACAATGAGAAATAGCTTGATCAGATAAAGTTAATGAATCTCTTACAGATCCTTTAGCAAGTTCAACTAAAAGATCTAAAGATTTCTCATCTGATTTTACATTCTCTTCCTTAAAAACTTTTTTTATGTTTTCTTTTATTAGTTCATCACTCACAAGCTTTAAATTAAATTGCAAACATCTTGAAATAATTGTTTTCGGTATTTTATGTGTCTCTGTTGTTGCCATAATAAAAATTACATGGTTTGGCGGTTCTTCAAGGGTTTTTAGCAAAGCATTAAAGCTTTGCATAGAGAGCATATGGACTTCATCAATTAAATATACTTTGTATTTTCCTTGTGATGGTCTGTATTGAACTGAATCAAGTAGCTCTCTCATATCATCAACACCGGTCCTTGATGCAGCGTCTATTTCAATAAGATCTAAATGAGAATTGTTCTGAATAGCCTCACAATTAGCACAAACATTGCAAGTTTCGCCTTTTTCTAAATCATAGTTTGAACAATTTAATGCCTTAGCAAATAACCTCCCGAGCGTTGTTTTACCAACACCTCTTGTACCTGAAAAAATATAACCATTATGGAAGTTTTGGTTCTTGATTATATTCCTCAAAGCAATTACTGCGTTATCTTGACCAATAACTTCTGAGAATGATTTGGGTCTATATTTATTTGCTAGTGCCATTAATCGTGTTCTTTTAGAGCGTTTTTTATTATTTCATAACTAAACCCTCTATAGGCTAAAAACCTTAAAATCTTTTCTTTTTCTTTAAAATTTAAGGCTTTATTGCGGCTTTTCTTATTGAATTGAGTTAGACATTTCTCTTCCCAGTCTATTTCTAAAGCATACATATCATATTGCTCAGATGAAATTCCTTTTTTTCTTAAATATTGCGAGATATAGTTGGGACCATAGCCTGATTCAGACTTTGATTTAATAAAGGATGCTGCGAACCTCCTATCATCTAAGAATTTCGAATCTAATAGTCTTTCTATTACTTCATTAAGGTCTTGAAGAGATGGATCAAATCGTTTTAGTTTCGTTCTGAGCTCAATAACTGAGTGTTCTCTTCTAGAGAGAATATCTAAAGATTTATTCCATAATTCAGATGAGTCCAATCATCTAATTATAAGGTACAACTCTGGACTTACCACCCGACCTAACTATTCTGACCTGATCTCCAGCTCTGAACGAATAATCTAGATCTTCTGGCATTTCCTGCACAATAGAAATTTCTCTGTTATTTGTGTCTAATTTCACAATAATTTCAACACCAGGTTTTCTTGAAAGATTTTCGCTGACATTCTGCCCTACGACAGAACCCACTGCTGTACCAACAACTGCTCCAACTTCTTGAGTAGTTTCGTCGTCTTCACCACCAATGTTAGAACCGACAATCGCTCCGATGATTGAACCAAAAATATTGCCGCTTGCCCTATCTCCTTCTATTGTTACATTTCTGATAGATACAACTACACCAGATTGAACATATTGAGTTTTAGCTGCTGCATCTCTAGAGACTACATCAGGGGAAAAACCACCTGTTGCACATCCACCAAGAGTTAATATAGATATAAGAATTAGTGATTGTATTTTTCTATTCATACTTATCTGACTCCATTAATAACGGAAAAGTTCCATCATGTAATTTAAATATATCCTCTATATTACAATTCAATACTGTAGCAATCTTTATTGATAGAACTGTGGATGGAACATAAATTCCATTTTCAATAGCATTAATGCTTTTTCTGGAAACTTGTACTGCTTCAGCTAAGCTTGCTTGGGTAATGCCAGCTTCCTTTCTTTTCTGCGTTAGCAGCACAACCAAATCTTTATGATCTTTACCCATCTACTGACTCTTATTTCTCCTTACTTAAATTTTATCTTTTGGTTTACGCGCACCAAGCGCTGCACCAACTGCAACACCTACGGCTAACCAAACAGGTTCATTAGTAACAGCAAAAAGAGCTGCACCTATTGCTGTGCCAACCCCTATCCAGTTGCCAGCATTATTAGACTTTTTAGGTTTAGTAGTCATTTAATTTCCTCGAAATATTTTTATACACTAGATGCTATTATCTAATACTATGTAACGTATACTACTCATTATATAAAAAAAAAGCAATCAATTGAGAAGTAAACGTTACTTTTTATTAGAAAAGTGCTTGATTTTTGTTGATTTAGTTCTAAATTATTAACTGATGGTGCTCAGGTGAGGCCGTCAAAAATTTAACTAGTCGCTTTAAGGAGGACTAATATGTTAATTAATTTTACTGATCCAATGTTTTCAAACCGTGTTTTAGGTTTTGAAAATCTCGTAGATAGACTCGAAAGAATTTCTAATGAGTCTCAAACTGGTTACCCACCATATAATATTTATAAGGATGGGCTGAAGTTTCAGATAGAGGTTGCTCTAGCTGGAATTGAAAAGAAAGATCTTGATATCGAACTTTGTGATGGTGCTTTAACCATCAAACATGATGGGCCAAACAACCCTTCAGAAAACTCTGAGACTTTACATAAAGGTATTGCAAAGAGGGCTTTTAAATTAAAGTTCACATTAGCAGAAGATCTTGAAGTACTCGGAGCTTCTTTGAAAAATGGTCTTTTGACTATAGATATGGAAAGAGTGGTTCCTGATCACAAAAAACCTCGAGTAATAGAGGTTAAATAATTTGGGGCGGTTAAACCGCCCTTCTCGCTTATGAGATTTTTAAGTTTATTTTTAGTATTTTATGTAGTTTTTGTTGAAGCCAAATCAGCAAAGACCGAGCACGCCGAAATTATTATTATTGGCGAAAAAAATATCATTAATAAACCTGGCATAATTGAATTAGGCTACAAGTTCACTTTAACACCTGGATGGCATACATACTGGATTAATCCCGGAGATTCTGGTGGTCCGCCAATATTTGAATTTAACTCCCCGCCTGGATGGGAGATCAAAAAAAATGTTTGGCCAGGCCCACAAAAGATAGAGTATCCACCGTTAATGACATTTGGTTATGTCGATGAAGTAGTATTTCCATTCCAGCTCAAAATTGAAAATCTTAAGGACCAAGAAACGGAAATTACTACAAAGTTTCTTGTTTGCGATGATATATGTGTACCAGAAGAGGCAACCCTTGTCTTAAAGCTTAAGAATCAAATATTAAATATAGAGGAAAGACCTAGGGAACTTAGAAAATGGCGTAATCTTGTCCCAATAAGGGCACCACCAGAAACTTTAGTATCTTCGGTAGGCACTTTGTTTACTGTTGAATCAAAATCAATAACTAATAAATCACAATTTTTTCCCTTTGATGAAAACACTATGGATTTCTCTGCAAAACAAATATCAAAGAATGGCAGCCTCTCATTTGAAGTTTTTGAAGATTTTACTGGTTCATTAAAGGGTGTTATTTCAACTGAAGATTCATTTTATGAGATACAGAAAGTTGGTAGCTCCACATTAGATGCTGATGTTGGAATATCACTATTGACTGCTATTCTTTTTGCTTTCATTGGTGGTCTAATCCTTAACCTCATGCCTTGTGTTTTACCAGTCATAGCTTTAAAGGCTTTATCTCTTGTAAAGAGTTCTGCAGATTCAAACTCATCTGTCAGTTTGAATGCAAGTGCATATGTTTTAGGCGTTATAGCGACATTCATGGCAATTGCGATTACCCTTGTTTCTCTCAAAAATGCAGGAGAACTTATTGGTTGGGGATACCAATTACAAAGCCCATTTGTTGTGACTCTTTTATCTATCCTAATTTTTGCAATTGGTATTGTTCTAGTTACTGATATAAATCTTGGTACTGGTATGGGTAAGCTTGAGAAGTATATTAATGGTTCAGGACCATTTAATTCTTTTTTAACTGGTGCCCTTTCAGTTATTGTTGCCTCTCCTTGCACGGCTCCTTTTATGGGAGCAGCTTTAGGTTTTGCATTAATCCAACCTGATCTATATTCATATCTAATATTTTTATCGCTAGCTATTGGTTTTGCTTTGCCATATTTTTTAATAGCTTTATTTCCATCACTAATTAGTTTGTTGCCAAAACCAGGCCAATGGATGGAAACGTTAAAGCAATTATTTGGTTTTATGATGTTTGGTGCAGCAATTTGGCTGCTTTGGGTGCTTGCAAATCAAGTAGATGCAAACTCTTTATTGTTAGTGTTAATGGGTTGGTTTTTAGCAGCCTTTGTAATTTGGCTATCCTTAATAAAATTTAAATATAATTTAATAGTTGCCTTACTAGTCATTTTTGGTTGGGGTTATCAATTAAGTAATTGGGAATTTAAATCACAGACTGTTGCAGAAGATAAAAATACACTATCTTGGTCTATCGAAAGAGAGTCTGAGTTACAAAAAAATGGTGAATCATATTTCATAAACTTTACAGCTGCCTGGTGCATTACTTGTAAAGTCAACGAGGGAGTAGCATTCACAGATAAAGTTTTTAAAGAATTTAATAAAAATAATGTAACTTACCTTAAGGCAGATTGGACAAATAGAAACCCTCAGATAGCGGCTCAAATAGAAAAATACAATAGGTCAGGAATTCCTCTATATATTTTTTGGAATAAAAGACTTGACGAACCAATGGTTCTTAATGAAATATTAACAGAAGGTTATTTAATGGAGGTAATCAATGAAAATTAAGATATTAAGTTTGCTATTACTAAGTTTGCTAGCAACAACATCAGTAAATAATGGAGACACTGCTCCAAGTTTTACTCTTTTAAATCAAGACAATAAAACAGTGTCCTTAGATGAATTCAAAGGCAAAAAAATTATTCTCGAATGGACTAATCACGACTGCCCATTTGTAAAAAGACATTACGATACAACAAACATGCAAACCATCCAAAAAGATATGACTGATAATGAAATAGTCTGGCTCTCTATTATTTCTTCAGCAGAAGGAAAGCAAGGACATGTATCAAAAGAACAAGCTAAAGAATTAACATTGAAAAGAAATGCACACCCTACACATGTATTGTTAGATACTAAGGGCAATGTTGGAAGAATGTTTAGTGCAAAAACTACGCCCCACATGTTTGTTATAGATGAGCTTGGTAAAGTTAGATACCAAGGCGCTATCGACAATCTAGGCAATACAGGTGCTTTATTTTCTACTGATTTAAGTAAAGCTAAGAATTATGTCAAAAATGCCGTCAGCCAACTTATGTCTGGTGAAGAAGTAAAAGACAAAAAAACTAGACCTTACGGCTGTTCTATTAAGTATTAAAAGATATAGTCAACCCAAGTTTCGTCTGGAAAATCTTTTTTATTAAGTTTGTGCCCATTTAATAAATGGGCAAAACTTGGTTTGATTGGCTTGTTGATTGGCTCTAAAGGTTTGGCTCCTTTACTCGTATTGCAGGACCTACAAGAAGTAACAATATTTTCCCAGTTTGTTTGTCCACCTTTTGATCGAGGAATGACATGGTCAAGTGTTAGCTGTTTATTATCAAAAATATCATTACAGTACTGGCATCTATACATGTCTCTTAAAAAGATGTTCGATCTAGAAAATTTTACATAATTTTGAAATTTGTGGAATCTGCGAAGCATAATAATACTTGGCACCTCAATTTCCATTGATGGAGATCTTACAGTCCAATTTTCATGGCTCTTAATGACAATAATATTCTTAGTGATCAATAACCTTATCGCTGTTTTCCAATCTATCGTCGAGAGAGGAAAATAACTTACTGGTTTTCCATTTCCATTTAATAACAGGCAATCATTAGACATAACTTAACTCTCTAATTTCATCTTAAATTAAATTTTGTATCTATCAACACAGGTAGTATTATTAGAGAAAGGTTTTTTTTGGGGGGTCTATGTCAGAACCATTTATTCTTTTTGGAGAACAACATACACAAGCACTTACATATTCATTTGTAGTTATTTTAATTCTTTGTGTGCTTGGTAATTTTTTAAATAATAAGATGCAAGAATTTGCAGCAAAAATTATTGGTGTATCGCTTTTAGTTTTTGAGGCAACTAAACCATTCATATATATCTACGGCTTTGATAAGCCATGGGAGACTTATTTACCTTTGCATATGTGCAATTTTAGTGCTGTATTGATTGGTATTTTTTTATTACAGAAAAAGAAAAATCAAATGTTTTTTGAACTACCTTTCTACTGGGGTATTGGAGGTGCAACAATGGCCTTAATAACTCCTGATTTGGATTTTGCATGGCCAGATATTGAGTTTTTTATGTTCTTTTATGGACATGGTCAAATTCTTCTTGGGATTTTCTTTGCACTGGCAGTTTTAAAATATAGACCATACCTACAGAATTTTTGGAAAATGGCAGTGATTACAATTTTATTACTCATACCAATATTAGTTGTAAATTTAATCATTGGCGGAGAAGCAAACTATTGGTACTTAATGGATACTCCTGATGGTGAATCTTTAATGGATCTTATGCCAGCTCCACCTTTTCATATGTTGGGTGTAGCACCATTAGCACTTGTAGTTTTCTTTATAACTTATATTCCGTTCTTAATTTGGGATAAGACTAAGAAGGCATGACAGAATTTGATTATGTAATTGTAGGCGGAGGTTCTGCAGGTTGTGTTCTTGCCAATCGATTGACTGAAGATTCTAATGTAAATGTTTGTTTACTAGAGACCGGTCCAGCTGATAAGACACCCCTTATTCATGTTCCAGCAATGTTTGCCTTTCTTCCTGAAACTGAATATTCATATCAATATGACACCACACCTCAAAAAGGATTTAATGAAGTCACTGTTACTGAAGGTGCATCTAATGCAGTTGATTCAATTGGAGGCTCACACTCAATGCCCCAAAGCTATCAAGAAAATAGAAGAGGATATCAACCTAGAGGAAGAACTTTAGGTGGTTCTAGTTCTGTAAATGGCATGGTCTACATTCGTGGCCATAAATGGGATTATGATCATTGGGCATCTCTTGGTAATGAAGGGTGGTCCTATGATGAAGTTCTGCCGTATTTTATTAAATCTGAACACAATGAATCAATACAGGATGATTATCATGGTAAAGATGGGCCTTTAAATGTAGCAGACTTAAGACATGATAATCCTTTCAGCAGGTATTTTGTTGAAGCAGGCAGTAAACTTTACCCGGAAAATAATGACTTTAATGGCAGTGAGCAAGAAGGCATTGGGCTTTACCAAGTTACTCAAAAAAATGGAAAAAGATGTAGTGCTGCTGTGGGTTATCTGAACCCAATAAAACATAGAAAAAACTTGACGATTCTTACAGATACAATTGTAGATAAAGTTGTTTTTGAGAATTTAAAAGCAGTTTCAGTAAAATGCAAAACAAAAAACCTTGCTAATGAAATCTTTGCAAGAAAAGAAATATTACTATGTGGTGGTGCTTACGGTTCTCCAACCATTTTAATGAGGTCTGGTATTGGAAATGAAAATTTTCTTCAATCTAAAGGCATAGATTGTCTCGTAAACTTAAAAGGGGTTGGTGAAAACCTCCAAGATCACATTGATTATATAACTTCACATAGAGTAGATAGTTGGGAATTGTTTGGAAGCCCAATTAAATCATTAAAATTTACACTTAGAGCACCTTTTGAATTAATTAAATACATCTTAACTAGTAAGGGCATGTGGTCGTCAAATCTAGCTGAGGGTGGAGGTTTCATTAAAAGTGATGAAAGTTTAGAAATACCTGACTTACAGCTGCACTTTACTGTAGCTATGGTAGAAGATCATGGAAGAGAAAAAATCTGGGGCAACGGATTTAGTTGTCATGTTTGTCTTCTAAGACCTAAGTCAGTTGGTACAGTACAGATAGCATCAAAAGATCCTGATGATGATCCTATTATTGATCCAAATTATTTATCTCATGAAGATGATATGAAAGTATTAATAAAGGGTTATAAAAAGATGATGGCAATAATGAATACTGAGCCTCTTAAACAGTTTAATAATGTAAGAAATCCAATAAATATTAATGATGATAAAGCTATTGAATCTGCAATAAGAACAAGATCAGATACTATTTACCATCCTGTTGGAACATGTAAAATGGGTAATGATGACATGGCTGTTGTAGACAGCAATCTTAGAGTAAAAGGTGTTTCAGGGCTTCGTGTGATAGATGCTTCTATCATGCCAACTCTGATAGGCGGCAACACAAATGCACCTGCTATTATGATTGCAGAAAAAGCGGCAGATTTAATTAAAAATAATGCAACCTGAACCTTTTAGTCTTTTAGCACCATCGCATATTTTATTTGCGGCATTTTGTATCGCTATAGTAATTTTTCTGCCTAGGGTCTTTATAGGTAGCAGTGAGAAAACAATTAGAAACGTAAAATATATTCTTGCTTTTTTAATGTTATCGCATGAAATAATTGATCCATTTTTTAAAGTAAGCTTCTTTGGGGAGATGGTTAAAGATTCACTGCCGTTACATATGTGTGCTTTCTCAACTTGGTGTATTTCCATCTATCTTCTTGGCGGGCATAGGATGTTTTTCTTATTTGCTTACTTCTGGGGCATAGCTGGTGCAGGAATGTCTGTTTTAACACCCGATACTTTAACAGGCTTCCCAACATTTGATTATTTGAACCACATGTATGGACATACTCTGATTTTATTAGGGGTTTCTGTAGTGCTTATCCTTACCAAAGAAAGACCTTATCTCAAAGATTATTTTAGCGTTATGCTTTTTAGTAGCTTTGTTTTCTTGCCTGCAATGTATGCAATCAACTTTGCCTTGGATACCAATTATTGGTACATTCTTGAAAAGCCAGCTGGTGATAATATTATGAATTTTATGCCAGATGCGCCGATGCATATTGTGGCACTTATACCAGTTGCTTGGTTAATAACGTACCTTATCTATGTACCCTATCAGTTAAAAGATAGGAATGCCTGAAAACTATAATCATTTACATTTTAAAAGTGTTGGGTCTACTAATGATCTATGCAGAGATGAATGTAAAAAACAATTAAAACCCATCTTAATTACAGCAGATAAACAGACTGCAGGTAGGGGTAGGAATCAAAAAAAATGGGAAAGCCCATCCGGAAACATTTCATTTTCATATGGTTTCTTTTGTAAGAAGCCTCACAATGCTCTGAGCTTGCTGGCTGGGTTAAAAACAACTATCGCAGTAGATAAAATCTTTGGTAAAAGTGTTGAACTAAAGTGGCCAAATGATCTCATATATAAGTCCAACAAAGTTGGAGGCATTCTTATAGAATCAGAAAATTTTGAGGATAGGTTTCTTACAATAGTAGGAATTGGCCTTAATTTAAAAGTTAAGCCAGCTGAAGCACATTGGGGAGACCTGGATGAAGAGCTAGATAATGAAGAAAAAAAATTAATATTCACGAAAGAACTTGCCCATCAAGTTGCACAACTTGAGAATTTTTCAGACAAAAACTGGACTAAAGATTGGTTAGCAAAATGTATACATATCGATAAAAAGATTAAGATTCCAGCCAATAAAGAAGAATTTTTATTCATTGGGATAAATGAAAATGGTGCTGCCTTATTAAAAAATACTAATGGTGATGTCATCACCTATCAAGAAAGTTCTTTAAGTATTTTGAATTTATATTGATAAGCACAATGAGATTAACTTAAAGTGCTACAATTTTGAAAACTATGAAAATTTATGGCACACAAAACTCTAGGTCTGTAAGGCCTATATGGACTGCTGAAGAAATGGGCCTTGAGTATGAATTGGAAATGATGCCCTTCCCCCCAAGAGTATTCCAAAAAGACTACCTAGAAATAAATATGCTTGGAACAGTGCCCTATCTAATAGATGGCAATATTAAAATGACTGAATCAGTAGCCATGTGTCAGTATATGGTAAAGAGATATGGGTCAACAGATTTGGAGGTTGCTCCAGATGAGGAAGATTATCCACAATACTTAAACTGGTTATTTCATGCTGATGCCACTTTAACATTCCCGCAAACTGTTGTTTTAAGATACAAGTTTCAAGAACCAGGAGTCGCAGATGGTGCAGTTGAGGGATATAGCAGATGGTTTGTATCTAGATTGAAATTACTAGAAAGTTCTTTAGAGGGAAAAGAGTATCTTTGCTCAAATAGATTTACGATTGCTGATATTTGTGTAAGTTATGCAATTCAATTAGCCAGTAACTTGGAGATACATCAAGCTCTAAAACCAAATATCAAAAGATGGTCTGAAAATCTTTTTGAAAGAGAGGCGTTTAAAAAAGCATTATCTTTAAAATAAGTCCATAATATCAGAGGGGGTAGATTATTAACTTACGTAATACAAGTTTTCTATTATTTGTCACTGTCCTGAATATTATTAATTTTGTTGATAGGCAGTTTCTTGCTAGTTTTGCTAACTTTATTATTCCAGATCTTGAATTGACTAATACACAATTTGGTTTGCTAACCGGTGTAATCTTCATTTTTTTTTATACTGTTTCTGGACTCTTTATTGGAACACTTGCTGATAGATACAACAGAACCAAAATTATTGGAGCGGGTGTAATTATATGGAGTTTCTTTACAGCTGTTTCAGGATTAGCTAAAAACTTTGCAACACTTGCAATACCACGTCTTTTTATTGGAATTGGAGAATCTGCAATGACACCAACAACGATGTCGATTTTAGCTGATCGTTATGATTTAAAAAAATTAGGTTTTGCTGCTGGTTTTTATTACATGGGTGTTCCATTAGGTGTTGGTGTGAGTCTTATTTTAGCTGGATACCTTGCTCCTATTATTGGTTGGCGAGGCTGCTTCTACTTGCTTGGAATTATAGGAGTAATTATGGGAATCATGATGCTTTTTGTAAAAGATACTCCGAGAAAAACAGTTAATACTCAGGCACCCAAACAATCATTTATCGAAATAATTACATTGCTTTTTAAAGTTCTAAGAACTTCTAGGTCTCTGGTTTTAACAATCATAGCTGGAACAATTTATCATGTTCTTTTAGGTGCTTCAGTTTTTGATCAAGTTTGGGCAATACAAGATAAAGGACTCGATAGAGCTACTTTTGCTCAAGCTTCTGGTTGGATATTTACAATATTCGGTCTTTTAGGAAGTGTCTTTGGTGGGACATTTAGTGACTGGGCTTTAAGAAAGTATAACTTTCCACGTACTTGGTTCTTGCTTATTCTTACCTTGCTTTCGATTCCTTTTGCTTTTACAAGATATCTTGAACCCTCAGATACTCTATTTTGGATTGGTATTTGTGTAAGTGCTTTCAGTTTAGGATGTTTCTATGGTCCAGTTTTTGCTGTTATACAAGAATTAGTGCCTTCAAATATTAGGGGGACTATCGTCGGTTTTAATTTAGTTTGCCTTAACCTTTTAGGCTACGTTCCAGGAAGTATGGTTGCTGGAATAGCATTGGATTCTTTGATAGCTTCAGGTGTCGAAGATCCATATACAATCACACTTGTTGGTTTCTCAGTAATGTTCTTAATTTTAGGGCCAATACTTTACTACTTTGCTGGCAAATATTACGAATCAGATAAAAAGAAACTTGAGAAAGCTTTCAATTAGAGCTCATCAAAAAGAAAATCTTTTAAAACTGGTAGATGCGCTTTAATATCGTCTTTTTCTCCAAAAGTATGCCCTAATTTTGACATTGTAAAAGCTTGATAAGGCACATTGTTTTCATCTAAAGCTTCTTTCATCAAATCTAAATGAACAATAGGTGATATTTGATCCTGTAACCCATGCCACATTAATATTCTTGAATTCATTTTATCTGCATTAAATACAGGTGAAAAATCTACTAATTGAGCCTGGTCATCACCCCAGAATTTTTCTGCGGTCTCTTCATAATCATCCTGATAGGTATAAATGCTTTCATCACTTCCATCTCTAAGAATTTTCATATCGTAAACACCCATTCCACCAGCTACGCATTCATATAAATCACTATGTTTGTATGCCATGCCTAAAGCTGCATACCCTCCATAACTTGCTCCAAAAGCACATGTTTTGCTTCTGCCTATGCCTAATTCATTTTGAACTGCTATTGTTGCATCAGCTATATCGTTAAGTAGTGTACCGCCCCATTCTTTGTATGCATCTTCCATAAAGTTTTTACCATAACCACCAGATCCACGATAGTTAACTTTCAGAACTGCAGCACCCTTACTAGCTAAATATTGCTCAGAGAAATCGTATTGATCATAATCCCTAATACCATATGGCCCGCCATGAATATAAACGATAAGCCTTTTTACCTCACCTTTTGGCAGAGTTAAAAATCCATAAATTGTTTCACCATCTCGAGTTTTAAACTTCTTTGAAACCATTTTATGTAGTCTATCTTTAGGTACATTTGATGTCCTGCCAATTGGTATAAGAGATCCTTTAGTCAAATCCAACATAAAAAATTCTGATACTACTGACGAATCAGAAACGGAAAAAATTGCTTTGTCATTCTTATCTGTCCAGTTGCCCAAAGAGATATTTTTATCTGGGAAGCTTGGAGCAAGCTGACTTAAAATCTGCGCATCTCTTTTTTCTTGATTGAAATATATAATTTCTTTCATTCCATCGCATTCCATATCAACCGCATAAGGAATTTCTTCGTTTAGGGAATTCATAGCACTAATTACAGAATGGCAATCTGAAGGAACTGCTTTTTGGATTTTTTTTGTCTTAAGATTCAGTACACTAACATTATGCGCGCCTATGCCACTAACACCATACATCCAAAGCAAATCATCTTTTATTGCGAATGGAGTGTAGTCCTCAAGATCAATATCAATCTTAGTGGTTTTATCATCAGCATAATGAGCGTAGACTCCATCTAAGTCACTTGAAAAAGTTAAAGCAGGCTTTTTATCTTTGTCGAGTATGTAGATATATGGAATATTACAAAAACTATTCACTTTGTAACCTACTTTAAATTGGCATGGTTGTTTTGATACATATAGATCAGTTCCATTAGGCTTGACCCCTCTTTTATCAAAGAAAACCCGTCTTAAATGCGCATACCTAAAACCTCTTTTATTCTCTGCAACAGACATTAGAAGAGATTTATCATCATATTTTGAAATAAATGTAGCTGGTCTATATCTATCTGCAAATGTCATGCTTCCTTTTTTTGGAGCAGGCTCCAATGGATATAGAAAATTTTTGAATTCTTTAGTTTCTATGTTGAATAACTTAAAAACTCCAAGTGCTGTAAAGACCTCACCTCTAAGCCTATCAAAGTTTTTACCACATATTTCAACTAAGATCATTGAATTTGATACCCAATTAAACCTACATAAGAATAATTCTTTGACACGTAATACATCATCTCCTGATTTCTCTAATGCTGCTTTAGCTACTGTGGCTTTTTCCAATCCTTTTTTGGGATCAAGAAAGTCATCTGTTCTTGCAACTAGCAAGCCTTCGGTAAATTCGTTACTCTTACTTTGAAATGCAAGATGTTTTCCATCAGGAGAGAGTGCCACATCTGAAAAAAAACTACTCTTTAAATAAAGCTCTAAGTCTTCATCTGATCCCTCAACATAATTAAAGACTTCTTCATCTATCCCTACAATATCTTCTACCCAGCCGTATCCAGAACCTTGAGATTGAGCTTGATACAGCTTTTTTATCTTTTTACCGTTGTTAGATAATGTATTTGTTGTATTGTTATCTGGTTTTGAATATATGACTGTTGAACTCTCAGCAGGTCCAGGGTCTGATTGAGGTATATCAGATGATTGCGCATTCACATACATCATAAGATTAACGACTATAAGTAGAATAATTTTTTTCATAATGAGTATTTAAGATACATTTTTATTGAAAAAATAGCATTAAATTTTTTTAAATTTGAATAAAAATGATACAAATAAAAAAGTAGCAGGAATTAAACCACTGGCATAGATTCTATGATCAGCTATTGGGAACAATATAAAACTTATTAGAACACCAAATGAGAAGGCAGTAAAAATGATAACTTCATTTTTTAAATAACCTCTATCTTTTTGTAGCAGGTACACTGCTCCAAATGAAAAGGACAATGCCAAAGCAAGCCATCGATTATAGTTCCAATCACTTAATGTCCAGAAAAACCAATAATTTAGAGATTCTAAGTATTGGTTAAAGTTAAATGGCGGATCATAGCCTATAAAGCTTGTTGGCATGCCAATTAGGCTTGAATGAAAGCTTTTCCACCACCCAAGACCACCAATCATTTTTGCATTAAGATAATAAACTGATAGTGAAAGTACCGATAAAAGTGCAAAGTATAAAAATTTTCTATCCTTAATAAGAAATAATGGTACAAGTCCTGCGTAAACAATATTGCTTGGCCTGACTAATAAAGCTAAAACTAATAAGGCAAATCCTGCCACTTTTAAATTTCTCATAATCAATATTACTGAACATAAAAAAGTTAAACTAGATAAAGCATCAGGTGTCATTAATCTTGATAAATGCAGTACTTGCGACAAAATCAAGACTCCAAATAATGATAAAAACCCAAAAATATTTATGTGAAAGAAGAAGCCAGCGAATACTAAAACGATTCCAAAAACAGAACTCAAAGATATGAGATTAATGGCTTTAAACTCATCTACACCAAAAAGATCACTTATTGTTCTTATCAAACGCACATAGAAAGTTTTTATTTGATAAGCAGGCAAATGAGATGCAAAAGCTTCAGGGTCACTGGACATTGAATTTCGATAAGCGCCTGAGCAGCAAAGGCCATTATAGAATTGTGGTGCTTTCTGTTTTAAGAGTTCATATGAATATTTATGTGAAATTTCATAATCTTTTGTCTCAAGATATTTTGCAGCTGCAACATATGGAATTGAATCATAATTATAGTAGGGCTTGTCATAGCTATGATTAAAAATAAAATTGCAAAACAAAAGTGTTGCAACAACTTTAATTAAAGCGCTCAACCAAATACTCTTATTAGTTATAATATTCATTAACTAGATTCAACTATGAAAACTGTAACTATAATAGTGCCCTTTTACAATGAAGAAGAAAGTGTAGATATCTTTTTTACTGATATAGATAAGACACTTAATGATCTAACAGAGTTTAAATTTTCATTTATATGTATTGACGATGGCTCTAGTGATTCAACACTAGATGCATTAAAAAAACAACAGAATGCTAGAGAATTAGAAATCATTGAGTTTTCACGTAATTTTGGGAAAGAATCAGCAATTACAGCAGGATTAGATAATTTTTCTGCAGATATTGCAATTATTATGGACTCCGATCTACAAGATCCACCAAAACTTATCTCTGAGATGCTTCAACAAATACAAAAAGGGTATGAAGTTGTTACTGCAACACGCACTGATAGATCTAAAGATAGTTACTTTAAAAGAACAACAGCTAAGTGGTTTTATAAAGTGCATAACTCATTTTCTGAGATTCAAATACCTGAAAATGTAGGCGATTTTAGAGCTATGACATCACAGGTAGTTCAGGAAATAAGACGTCTTAGAGAAAATAATAGATTTATGAAAGGCATTTTTACTTGGGTGGGCTTTAAAACAACGACAGTAAACTACTCAAGACCAGAAAGGGAAAAAGGTGAAACAAAATGGTCACTAGCTAAATTATGGAATTTTGCTGTTGATGGTATTACAAGCTTTAGTTCGCTACCAATAAAGATCTGGACCTATATTGGAGTAGTAATTGCAATAATCTCCCTAATCTATGCTCTGATCATCATAACAAGAACACTGCTATTCGGTATAGATGTACCGGGATATGCATCTATCCTAGTTTTCATACTATTTTTAGGAAGCTTACAGTTAATAAGCATAGGCCTAATTGGAGAATATATCGGCAGAATATACATGGAAGTTAAGGAAAGACCTATTTATGTTGTTAAAAGAATACATAAGAAAGAATCATAAAATATTCATAAAATTTTGTATTGTTGGTCTGATAAATACTTTTATACATTATTTTTTGGCTGTATCCCTTATAAAATCAGGCTATTCATTCTTTTTAGCAAATTTAGGTGGTTTTAGTTGTGCTCTAATTAATTCTTTTTACTTGAATGCTATATTCACATTCAATAAACCAATAAATTTCAATGCTTTTCAAAGGTTTTTACTACTTTCAATAGGAGGGATTCTAGCTACATTACTAGTTGATAACATTTCATCAATTTTTTCAATTAGTGATCAAATTAAGGTAATTTTTGCAATTATTATAGTTTTACCAGTGAATTATATTCTTCTAAAGTCTTTTGTTTACAAAGCTTAAATCATTTATAAAGTGTTCAAATATTATAATTATAGTGTTCAAATTTTAGGTAGTGTTCAAATTTTTTAAATAATTGGTGTTCAAAATTATAATAATGGTTTTTTTGTTGCTTTTATAGTGTTCAAAATATAATTAAATTTTTATAAAATCCTTTAATAAAGACATTTTAGTTCATAGGTAGTGTTCAAAATTTATTATTTATTTAATATTTGTTATCTGTTGTTACAATGTATTTAGTATTATGAAGAGCTACTTACTTTTTCTTAGTTTATATTTTTCTTTATTTTGTTTTTCTGCAAAATTAGATAAATTTACTTATGACTTATGGGATAAACCTAATTTAGACGTATATTACCACCTTCCAGAAATTATTAATGAAAATACACAGGTGCTATTTGTTATTCATGGTAATTCTAGAAATGCAGATAATTACCTAGAAACATGGATTAAGCTCGCTAAAAATCATAACTATGCCATTTTTGCGCCTCATTTTAAAAGATCACAATTTATAAGCTTTAATACATTACAAATGTCTACTTCTAGCGGCAGAATAAGGGATGATGAGAATCTATACTTAAATAACTCTATTGACCTTTTATTTGAATACATTAAACCTTTATTTAACCTCAATCAGAAAAGTTATGACATATATGGACACTCTGCAGGCGCGCAATTTGTGCATCGTTACCTTCTATTTTCTAATAAACCCAAAGTTAATAAGGCAGTAGCTGCTAATGCAGGGTGGTATACATTTCTTGATGGCTCAAATTTTCCTTACGGAATCAATAATCCTCCAATAGAATTTAATTCTCAAAATGTAATTAATTTCTTAAATATGGATCTTCATATCCATATAGGTTCAGAAGATACAGATATTTCTTCATCAGTCAATCAATCAAAAGGCCCGAATAATCAAGGTCTTAATAGATTCCAAAGGGCAAATAACTTTTTTAATTACACAACAAAAATAGTTGAAAAAAATGACTTAAATTTTAACTGGAGTTTCTTGGTAGTAGATGGGGTGGATCACAGCAACTCCAGAATGTCTAAAGCTGCTGCTAAAGTTATTTTTGTTAATTAACTTGTGTCATATAATTAGTTAAACGTTCTGCGTTTACAGCTATTGTAATTTTTCCAAGCTCTGACATTACTTTGTCTTTATTTATTGGGTTGCCGGCTTGTATGACTCCAACCATGCCTAGAATCACATGAGGTGTACATTGATAGACGTAAACGCCCTCTTTATCAATTACAACACTGACATTCTCGTTTATTTCACCTTTCCAGCCTGTAGCACCATCAGGAATTAATCCAGCTACAGATTCAGTATTATGCGTAAGATCAATTGCTTTGAAATTGACCGTATCACCTACATTAACTTTGAGAAAACCTGGCTCAAATACCATTCCACCATCTGTACCAAAATTGAGCATTTTTACCTCATGCTCCGCACTAGATGCTAGTGTTGAAAACGTTAAAAGTGTTATAAATAGTAATTTTTTCATAAATATAAGTTTTATTTATGATGTAATATAATAGATATTTATATTAAGTCAAATGGTAGACCCGATTGGACTTGAACCAACGACCTCTGCCATGTCAAGGCAGCGCTCTAGCCAACTGAGCTACGGGTCTAAGTAACTATTCTTCTTCTAAAAGATTAAATACTTTTCCATCCAAAAAGTTAGAAACTTTCCAGTTTAAATACTGATAATGCGCTTTCACTCCAGGATCTCTAGATGTGCCTTTGGTAAATTTTTGTATATCAACAAGTGAGCTAAAAACAGAGGCTTTAGCTATATCATCATATGTGCTGTCCTCAGCAAAAACACTTATTAAACCATCAACATAAACCGATTGTAGGTTTCTTTTAAAAGTGTCAGGAGCTTCTCCTTTAACAAAAATACCATTAAATAGATCTTGAAGAACCTCAGCTGGCATATAAGTGTTACCGTATTGAGCTGAATCTACAAGCCTGGTCATAACGTTGGGATGCAATAGTGATGCCAATACTCTCCCCTGCATACCTAACACCATATCATGTAATTGAGGATCTTCATTTCCACTGCTTGAGTAACTGGTAGCTCTTTTTTCTCTTTGTAAATTTTTAAGAATTTTTGGATCAAAAGTCCAAACACCGTTGGCAAAGAATTTTGTAGTGATTAAATTCATTGCAGCTTTTTGCTTTTCATAAGGTACGGGTTCATAAGCATTCACTTCATCTTGCCCATTTACAAGTCTGGTGATGTAAACTCCGCCTACCTGACCAGCAACAATGTCCATAAATCTGCCTTTATCGCTTACAAGACTGTAGAAAGAATTAGTGAAATCATTCTTTGTTTCACCCTCATCTGAGTAAATTTCAGGTAATTCAGCAATTTTATTATCAAGTGTAATGAATCTATCAGCTGTGTATGTCACAACATCATTTGACATATCACCCCTTCTCGTTCTTGGGTCTATATTTCTACCTGGCGTACCCATTGCATCACCATCAGTACCATATCTGTATGCAGGCAATACCGATAAAGCTAACAAATCTGCTCTCTCTTCATTTGATAAGTTTGGTTTGTAAGCAAACTCAATAGCCCATCTATCGTATTCACCCGGTTCTGTTGGGAAGTAATTTCCTTGCTCCAAACCTGGAGGTGCAATATTTATTGGGTCGTAATCCATAATTGAAGCAATCGTTGTATTACCAGTGATGCTTTTATCATGCACTTCTCTTGGACCGTATAGATAACTTGCACTGAAGTTATGTCGCAATCCTATGGTATGACCTACCTCATGCATTGTCAGGCTTATGATCCACTGCTCAAGAGGATCATTTTCAGCAGTCCAGCCCCAAAGTTTTCTATAGTTATAACCTCTTTTGATTGCGTTAAATTCTTGGACTATATCTGCAGCTATCAATTCACCAGTTCTAGGATTACCGATGCTGGGACCATAACCAGAAAAACCTGGTTCTGGAGATGAAGACCATCTAACTACGTTATATTGAATATCACCTGCATCCCAATCTGAATCATCAGGCTGTATTTTAGCAACTACAGCATTCTTGAAGCCCGCTCTTTCATAAGCTAAATTCCAAACTTCTATACCTTTAACAACCATTGGTTTAATTTCTTCTGGTGTTGCTTTATCGACCCAAAAAACAATTGGTTCTACTGGCTCTGATAATTCAGCTGTTGGATCTTTTTTGATTAATCTCCATTTATTAATCAAATCTCTTTGTGGATAATTATCGTAGGTAGACATATCAGTTACTCTCTGAGAAAAATAACCCACTCTTTGATCGGCCACTCTTGGCTCAAACTGATCGTTTGGCATTTCTACAAAAAGATGTCTGGCTGAGATAGAGGAGTATCTTGCATCTGAAACAGCATAAACGGCTCTTCTTTGATTAGGATTATTATTTTCGAAAGCAAAATTTACTTCGACTGCAGTATTTTTTGGATAATTTCTAACTTGTTCGACAAAAGTTTTATCCGAATCTAATCTACCCAAATTTAAGGCAACAAAATTTCTATATTCTGGTGGAAGATTTGGTGACACGTTATTTAGAGTTTCTTCCATAAATAAATCATCAGCTTCAATAATTATTCTGCCGTCTTGCTCAGCAACAATATCGAAATTCATCACAAAAGCTTCTAAGATGTTAGTCAGATCTGATTTGCCAATATTATTCACAGTTTCATTGGAGAAGTAGGTATTTTTCTTATATAAACCGAGGCCTGTTTTAAATTTTCTGAACTCCAAGACGGCTCCTTGGCCGATTGCACCGCCCCTGACACCAGCTGCTTGAGGTGCATTTAAAACATACGCAAAGTAAATAAACTCGGAATCGATTTGTCCATCTTTCAGTTCAATATAAAATTCAGCGTCACTTCTCTCGATCACTCCTTCTCTTTGATGAATAGTTAAAAAACCATCATGAGTTTTAAAATTTCCATCCGCTAAAAAGCTATCTATGGTCACAGAATCTTCATCTGTATCTCTGAGTTCATCAAGAAATTCGTCTAATACCTCTGCAGGCATTTCTTTTAACATTTCGCCTGTTAATTCATCCGGAATATCTGGATATGCATTTAATAAAGAAGTTACAAAAAGTAATTGTAGTAATTTGTTCATATTTTCACCTTGTCTATACTTATTCTATTAACATATATGTTGCGTAAAGCATTAAAATCAATGGGCATTAAGACTATCACAAAATGATATATTTAGACAAAAAAATCTTCTTACTAACGAATCTATTAATTGGGTTGTTTGCTTGGTCAGATATTACAAAATTACAAGTTCCCGAAGGCTTTGAAATTCAAGATTTTGTAACTGAAATAGACGATGCAAGACAAATGGTTGAGGGCAGTAATTTTATATTTGTGGGTACGAAAAGCGCTGGGTATGTTTACGCTATTGATAAAAATAATGCCAACAAGGTTTCAGTCATACTCACAGAGTTAGATAAGCCTACCGGTGTTGCCTTAAAAAATGGCGATCTTTACATAGCAGAAACAGACACGATTCATGTAGTTAAAAATATCGAAGAAAAACTTTCATCGAACAAAGAAATCACCACCGAAATTTTCTTTTCTGATCTCCCAAGAAAAACCATGTGGAATCCTGTCACAAAAGCATGGCATGGATGGAAATGGATCGATTTTGGCCCTGATGGTGCACTTTATATTTCTGAAGGTGTTCCTTGCAACGTTTGCGATGAAGATGATCCAAGATACGGAACAATTTTGAAACTCGAAAATAATAACTTAAGCATATTTGCGGATGGTGTTCGCAACAGTGTTGGTTTTGATTGGCATCCTGTAAGCCAAGAGATGTATTTTACAGACAACGGGAGAGATTGGATGGGAGACGATATACCACCTTGTGAACTCAATAGGGTGGTAAGCCCTGGTGATCACTTTGGATTTCCATTTATTCATGGAAAGAACATATCTGATGATAATTTCAAAGCACCAAAAGATTTCACATTTTCACAACCTGTTTGGGAATTCCAAGCACACACTGCTCCCTTGGGAATTAAATTCTACAGTGGTGAAAGTTTTCCAGAATACTACAGAAATGGTGCATTTGTAGCCCAACATGGGTCCTGGAATCGTTCTGAAAAAGTTGGTTATCGAGTGCTCTTCATGAAAATGGAAGAAGGTAATGTTATCTCAGCAGATGTTTTTATAGACGGGTGGATGTCTGATGAAACTTCTTGGGGCAGACCAGTAACACCACTTATATTGAAAGATGGCAGCATGTTGATATCTGACGACCAAGCTGACTCAATTATTCGAGTAACCTATAAGGGTTAATCAATTAGATCAATCAAAATTTCATCGCTACCTGCTGGCAGAGAGACCAAGGTACCGTCTTCTGATACATGATAGTTAGTAAAAATTTCATCAACACCGCGCAAGAACATCTGCTCACTTATATAATTTCTTGGAGCTGGAATCAAATGATAAAAGACAAGCAAATCAACTTCTGCTCTTCTTGCTATATCTGCTACTTCAACAGTATTGGCATGATAATCTTGGATATCAAATAAAACTTTCGAGACAATATTATTTCCGATCTCCTCAGAAATTTTTTCCATTTCCTGTATAAGAGGTTTGGCCAAAGCATCATGAAAAAGGACATCAACTCCTTTTGAGTACTCAGTCATAACATCCAGTGAAACTGTGTCACCACTAACAACTATTGATCTATCCTTATATTCAATTTTAAAAGCATATGAAGGATCAACTGGAGCGTGATCCACTTTAAAAGCAGTTATCCTAGTATCTTCATTCTCAAAAATTAATTTAGCATCTCCCTCAAACTCAACAACATCATAACCATATGCTTCAATAGGTAGTATCGCTCCATGGTGCTCGCTTCTATAAATAGAATCTAATTTAAAAGCCTGTTCAAATCCTTGAGCTGTTGATGCTGTACCAATAGGCCCAATTACTGAAAGTGGAGTTTTTCTACCTCCCAACCAAGATTGAAACTGAACTTCATGCAAATCACTAATGTGATCAGAGTGAAGATGACTCAGAATAACAGCCTCCAAATCAGAATAATCCACTCGCCATCTTTGAAGATTATCAGCACTACCTCTACCAGTATCTATGATAAATTTTGAAGTGCCAGCTTGCACAAGCAGACACGTTTCAGCACGATTAGGACTTGGTAATGGAGCTCTTGAACCACAAACAGCAACTGAAAGAGCATCATTCATAAAAATCTCATCTGTTTGAAACAGTTCTCTCACTGTGTTTTCAAACAACCTATTTTGTACAGAATGATTTTGAAGAAGAAAATAACCAGAGATTAGAAAAACAATTAGTAAAATTAAGATGTATTTAAAAACTTTCATTCAGATTTAATCTTGAGAGACATTATAAAAAAAACTAGCAACAATCCAATAGCAATTGGAGCATAATCTGATCCAGGCGTTGGGCCAGAAGTGTATATAGAATCCAACCCATGATTTAGTCGAATAACCGTTGCCCTCAAAATCCATTCCATCAGCCATATGAAGTACATCATTGGTATTAAGCTTTTATACCTAAATATTACAATCCAGCTAATCAAACAAAGCAGCAATTGCATCTCTCCCCAAAGAGCACCAAATAAATAAATAATTTTATTAGGATCAGGATCTCCCTCAAAAATTATGATGTTGGCAATAGAGTTCAAGCCAGCATCCTCTGCTAAAAAATGAATAAAACTTCTTACGGTATTAACCACCGTGAAAAAAATAAAAAAATAAAAAGCTATTTTTGGTCCGTGAAAATTATTGTCTGCAACCTCAGGAAGGAGTCTTTTCACAAGATTTCGATATTTAGTTGGCCCTCAAGTCCCGCTTCTCTATGCTCAGAACTTTTTAAATATGCAGGGTCAGTCATCATCTTTAGCATTGCGGCCCTTTTAGGATACTCAGCTATACCTACAGCATCCCATAACTGATCGGCTTCACCAATCATAAGTCTTGAAACTGGACCACTAAAAACTAATTTCCCCCCTACTTTTTTTAAATGCTCTTGGGTCTCTTTACTGTATATTAAATAGGCCTCAAAGCCTGAAAGGTTTGTTTCTCTTCCATCAGAATATTCAGCACGTTCTTTAAATTTTAAAAGATTAAGCATCTTGATTGGTCCTATTTCAGGATTATCATCAAAACCTTTTAATTGTTCTTCATTTGGGAAGATTTTGTTTTCAACCTTCATTTTTTATCGCCAAATATTTTTGCAAGCTCTAGTCTAGCGATACTTCTTCTATGAACTTCGTCTGGTCCATCAGCTAATCTTAGAGTTCTCATATGAGCGTACATACTTGCTAATGGAAAATCTTGACTTACTCCTGCTCCTCCATGCATTTGAATTGCTCTGTCAATTACATTGCAAGCCATAATTGGTGCAGCAACTTTAATTTGGGCAATTTCACTAGCTGCAACTTTGTTGCCATATTTATCCATCTTCCAAGCAGCATCCAAGGTAAGCAATCTAGCTTGATTTATTTCTATTCTAGAATCTGCGATAACATCAAAATTTCCACCCAGCCTTGCTAGCTCTCTACCAAATGCTTTTCTTTCCATTGAGCGTTTACACATCAATTCAAAAGCAATCTCGGCTGCGCCTATTGCTCTCATACAATGATGAATTCTTCCAGGGCCTAATCTCCCTTGTGCAATTTCAAAACCTCTACCTTCGCCTAGAATGACATTTTCATAAGGAACTTTGACGTTATCAAACTTCATATGCGCATGGCCGTGAGGAGCATCATCGTAACCAAAGACATGCATCATCCTATTTACTTCTACGCCTGGTGTATCCATCGGTATAAGAATCATAGAATGTCTTTGGTGTCTTTCATTGTCTGGGTTTGTAACACACATGAAGATTATTACCTTACATCTCGGGTCGCCAGCTCCAGAGGTCCACCATTTTTCTCCATTAATAACCCATTCTCCATCTACAAGTTCAGCTGTTGCTTCCATATTAGTAGCATCAGATGACGCAACTTGTGGCTCAGTCATCCCAAAGGCTGAACGAATTTCGCCATCCAATAGTGGTTTTAACCACTTATCTTGCTGATCTTTTGATCCATAACGAACTAAAACTTCCATGTTGCCGGTATCGGGTGCACTACAATTCATTGCTTCTGATGCAAAATGTGTGCGACCCATAGCCTCAGCTAAATGGGCATATTCATAATTTGATAGCCCAGCGCCATAATCACTGTCTGGCAAGAAAAGATTCCATAATCCTCTATCACGTGCTTCTTTCTTTAGAGGCTCAAGCTCAGGATGTGGTTCCCATCTTTTATTTTCTGGAATCTTCTGATTAAGAATTTCCAGCTCTACTGGCATTACAACTTCATCAATGAAGCTCTTAACTTTAGGTAAATAAAAATCTATTTTTTCCGTGCTTTCAAATTTCATAATTTTTTACATATAAAAAAAACATCTACAATACTATAAATAATATTTATAATAGTCAGGTACAATTATAAGCCATTTATGAAATTAAATAATCTCGACCTAAACCTCTTAGTTGTCTTTAATGCAATCTATACTGAAGGTAGCTTAACTAAAGCAGGTGAAATAGTTGGGATAACACAACCGGCAGTAAGTAGTGCCTTATCAAAACTAAGAGATTATTTTGACGATCAACTTTTTATAAGAGTGGGGCAAGGTGTTCAGCCAACAGCTAAGACAGAGAACTTAATAATTCATGTTCGTGAAGCCCTAACAATTCTTCAAAAAAGTTTGGAAACACCTGATGCATTTGATCCTGCTGAATCAAGTAGAGCTTTTAAATTGTCATTAAATGATGTCAGTGAAGGTAGAGTTCTACCTATCTTGATGGATAAAGTTCATAAAGCGGCTCCTAAAGTTGCGCTCAGCAGCTACTATACAAATAGAGAAGATCTACAACATGCTCTTGCAGCTAATGAGGTATGTTTTGCTGTTGATCCTTTTCCACCATCTGATTCAGATATTAAAAAAGAACTAATTTTTGAAGATGAGTTTGTATGCGGTTTCAGAAAAGACCATGATTTAGCTAAAGAAAAAAGTTTAAGCATTGAACAATACTTAGATTTAGATCATATACATATATCTGGTAGAAAAAGAGGCGGTGCTTTGGTCGATAATGCCTTAGCTAAATTACAACTAGATAGAAAAGTTATACTTAGAGCTCAACATTACCTAGTAACACCAGAAATTCTTAATGGCACTGACATGGTTTTAACTTGTACAAAATCATTTGCTAATAAACATGATTTAGCTTTCAAGACCTTGCCATTTGAGGTTGCTCCATCACAATTCTTTCTTGCCTGGCACTCTTCAAATGATACAGATCCAGGATGTCTATGGCTCAAAGAATTAATAAAAGAGTCTTTTGATGAAGCAAAGTCTAGATGGCATTAAAAATCAATTCTAAATCCTCCTAATAAAAGTTAAAATAGCCACACTAAAATGAGTACTGATAGCTATTTTAAAGATTTACAAAAATTAAAGTATCAAGATGAATCTAGTCTTGTAGAAAATCTAATTGATTCGAATGCATGGATTAATAATTCATCAATATATGAGAATGCCGAATTAATTGTTAAAAAGTGCAGAGAGGATAGAAATAAAACTAGATTAGATAATTTTTTTCTAGAGTATGGATTAAGCAACCAAGAAGGCATTGCATTAATGTGTCTTGCTGAATCCCTATTGAGAATACCGGATAATGCTACTTGTGATGAGATCATTGAAGAAAAAATTGGTGGAAAAAAATGGTTAGCACATTTAAATAGTTCTCCTTCATTATTTGTAAACGCGACAACATTTGGTCTTTTTTTAGCTGAGCAAGTTGTTGAGCTTGATAATAATATTAGCGCTAACCCAATTAGTTGGTTTCAAGGGCTAACATCTAGGTTAGGCGATCCAATCTTAAGAGAAGCAATTAAAAAAGGTATGGAAATCCTGAGTGAAGAGTTCGTTTCAGGCATTGATATAGATGATGCGTTAAATAAATTTGATTTTCCTAAGGTGCCCTGCTCTTTTGATATGTTGGGTGAAGCTGCAAGAACAAAGTCTGATGTTGATTTCTTTTTTAATGCTTACGAAGAAGCTATAAGAAAGGTTGGAGAAAAAAATGCACTTTTATCAAAATCTTTTCATGAGATTTCAATAAAATTATCAGCAATACATCCTAGGTATGAAGCAACCAAGAAAGACCGTGTCTTTGATGAGTTGCTTGAAAGAGTTTACCAACTATGTGTTCAATCGGCTGCTCATGATATTGCTTTAACTATAGATGCTGAAGAACAAGATAGGTTAGAACTAAGTCTTCATCTAATTGAAAACCTATCTAAAAGAAAAGATCTAAAGGATTGGGGAGGTCTTGGTTTGGCTATCCAAGCATATGGTAAAAGAGCTCCAGTAGTCGTTAAATTTGTTGATCAGCTTGGTTCTGAAAGAAATGGAATGATGATGAGATTAGTCAAAGGTGCTTATTGGGACCAAGAAGTAAAAATACACCAAGTAAAAGGTGCAGAAGACTTGCCTGTATTTACATCGAAATCTTTCACTGATTTAAATTATCTAGCTACAGCCAAAGTTATTTCAGAGACAAAGAACTTAAGGCCTTACTTTGCCACTCATAATGCCCACACTATTGCAGGAATTATGGAACTCTATAAAAACAGAGAAGATGAGTTTGAATTCCAAAGAATCTTTGGAATGGGTGATTTAACTTATAGAAATGCTGAAAAAGTCTATGAAAAATTTCCACTAACAAGAGTGTATGCTCCAGTAGGTTCCAAGAAAGAGCTACTTCCATATCTGGTAAGAAGATTGTTAGAAAATGGCGCGAATAGCTCATTTGTGAACAAATATTTATCAAAGGATATTCCAATAAAAGATGTAGTAAAAAATCCAATAGAAATTGCAACTAGAAACCTATCAGAAAAAAATTATCTAAAACAAGTGCCGAGACCTAAGAATATCTTCTCTGACAGAGAAAACTCTGAAGGTTTTGATTTTGGAGATCTTATGAAAATCGAAGAATTAGATAAAAAAATTAAGTCGTTTAAGGGGCATAAATTTTATGCATGCTCTCTGTTGAATGGTGAAGAAATTGTTGACTCTTATGAGGATAAGTTCTCACCTAATAACCCTAGAGAAAAAATTGGTGAGGTTTCTTACCTCTCTAAAAAGAACCTAGATAATGTCATTTTTAAAGATAATGACTGGGGAAAATTACCTGTTGATCAAAGGATATCTATTTTAAAGAAAGCTGCTGAATTACTTAAGGAAAATTCAGATATGTTTTATGCGTTATTAATAAATGAAGCAGGCAAAACATTAAAGGACTGTGATGCTGAGATAAGAGAAGCAATTGACTTTATTAATTATTACAACCTTCATGCTGAGAAAACGTTCACTGAAATAGAGTTAGAAAGTCCATCTGGAGAACGAAACTTTTTATCTCATGCTCCGAAAGGAAACTTTCTTTGCATAAGTCCTTGGAATTTTCCAATGGCAATCTTTGTTGGTCAAATTACAGCTGCATTAGTTACTGGGAATAATGTATTGGCAAAACCAGCCGAGGATACATCTTTAATAGCATTTCAAATTATTAAATTATTTCATCAAGCAGGTGTACCTGAATCATTACTTCAATTAGTGATAGGTGGAAAAGATATTGGTAATGAATTAACAAAAATGAGTAATTTAAATGGTGTGGCTTTTACTGGGTCTACTGCGGCAGCGAAGTCAATCAATATTAACCTTGCTCAATCTGATGGACCAATCAAAACACTTATAGCTGAGACTGGTGGTCAAAATGCAATGTTTGTTGATTCATCGTCTTTAAAAGAACAAGTCATAGATGATGTTGTTAGATCAGCATTCTATAGCGCAGGGCAAAGATGCAGTGCTCTAAGGGTAGTTTTTGTACAAAGTGATGTTGCAGAAGAATATTGGGATTATCTGAAAGAAGCAATGCAAGAAATTCAAGTGGGCGACCCAAAAAATCCAAGTACTGATATTGGTCCAATCATAAATAAAACATCGATATCTAAATTAAATAACCATATTGCTAAACTCAAAAAACTTGGAAAAGAATATGTTGAAACTAAATGTGAAATTAAAGATGGTTCACTTTTCATAAACCCGATAGCATTTAAGATTGATTCTATAAGTGAAATTGATGGTGAAAAATTTGGACCAGTTCTTCATTTCATAAGCTATGATCCTTCTAAACTTGATGAGCTTATCGAAGAAATTAATTCGACAGGTTTTGGTTTAACTATGGGTGTTCACTCCAGAATATTAGAAAAAGCTAAGCAAATTTTTGACAAATCAAATATTGGAAACTTTTACCTAAACAGAGATATTGTTGGAGCTGTTGTAGGTGTTCAGCCATTTGGAGGTCAGGGATTAAGCGGTACAGGACCTAAAGCTGGAGGGCCTAATTATCTTCATAGCTTTGTAACGGAAAAAACCTTCACTGACAATGTGATGGCAACAGGTGGTAATATAGATTTATTAACTAAGAATAATGAATGATGATAAATAAAATTTTTCTACTATTTACAGCAATAATGTACGGCTGGCTTGGCGGATGGGCACTATTTGATCCAACATCTTACGTTGATGATGTAGGTCTAAGCATAAATTCTAATTTAGGTTCTGCAGAAATTAGATCGGTTTATGGTGGTATTAATTTCTTAATTGGTGTTTCAGCATTATTTGCAGTTTTCAAACCCAAATATCAGGAAATATTTTTTAAAGTGTTAATTTTTTTAATTTCTGGAATTCTATTAGGCCGAATAATAACTTTGATTTATGGTGAATTTACTTCAGCTTTTCTGATTGGTTTTACAGCTTTTGAAATTGTGTACTTCATATTTTTATATGTAACTCTCAAAAATATGAAAAGGAAAATTTTCTAATGCCAGATGGGATACTTTACGGTCTAATAGATAATGGTGTCTTAGCATTTGCTACTGTTCTTGGCATAGATATAGATAAGTATTTTAAAGGATCAGGGGTGAATGGAGCTCTATATGGTGCACTAATTGGCAATTCTCTTTCTGATTTCTTAGGTGCTATTGTAGATTTTCCTATCCTTTTAGCACTTAATATAACGTTTGGATGTCTGTTAGTTATTCCTGTTGTTTGGTTTATTCTATTATTTAAGAAGAATTAGAATTTAAAACATCTAAGAGAGGTCTAAGATGATCCAAGTCATAGCCTGCACCAGTTGCTAGCCCAATAGTTTCGTCAATATTGTTGTCTATAGCATTTGCACAGGCCCATAAATTTATACATCTGGTTCCTGTTCTGCAATAAGCAAGAGTCTTTTTATTTTGATCAATAAGATTTTTTGTTTCAGTTATCAGTTCAGGTGACAGATCTCCAGGCACCATTGGCAAATGAATAAAATCAATTTCTGCTTGTTTGCATGATGCTTGAATTAGTTCGAAATCTGTTTGTCCAGATTCCTCACCATTAGGCCTATTGCATATTACTAAATTGAAACCTTGCTCTTTAAAATAATTAATCTGTTCTTCATTAATTTGAGACGAAACATAAAAATTATCAGTGACTTTAATCATTCAGGTTTTTTTTCCTGATTAGATGTTACCTTTTTAGCTTTGATATTCCTATTAGATTCAAAACTAAATAATCGGCTTATTATTCTTGATCTTTTTTGTTTAGGTGCGTTAATTTTCTTTCTAAAATCTAAGTAAGATTTTTCCCTCACCGGGCCGTAACCTTTTACATCCCTTGAGGCTTCCACCAAATCTATGAGTTTTTTGCTTTTCTGTCCTGCAATTAGGTTATCTATTTCTTTTAATTTTTTCTTGAATAGTTCTTTATGTTCTATATCTTGTTTTCGATCAGCTGTGAGACCTAATGGATCAAAAATTGTACCTCTCAAGAATCTTAAAGAATTGAGGATCTTAAATGTCGGCATTGCAACATATGCTGGTATTGCAATTTTTATAGGTCGGCCTGTTCTTTTATCTTTAATGAAAGATATTATCGGAGGAGACAAATAGAATTTTAGGTTGTTCCAAGCTGAGAAATTTTCTTTTAATATTTTTTCGGTATTTTCTATATGCATTCGAGCAACTTCGTATTCATCTTTTATAGCAAAAACTCTATAAAGCTCTTTTATTGAATCTTTAGCAATTGCTTCTGTCTCTATTTCTTGTGACAAAATTTGATCAATTAGTTCTTTGTTATTTTTGAAATCGGTTACCACTTTTTTGTCGTATTTTGTAATTCTTTCTAACCTGTCTTCAAAAAGCTCTACTGAGTTAAGGTTTTTTACTGCATCTTTATTTAAGAATTCAAAAATTTCATGATTAGGATTTATTGTATAAAGCCTTCCTAGATTGAAGTTATACACATTTCTTTCTATTCCTATCCCATTTAGTTCAATTGCTTTAATGATATTTTCAGCTTTGATTGGAATTAATCCATTTTGATAAGCACTACCTAACATTAGCATATTAGTCCCAATAGCATCGCCTGATAGCTCCTCAGATATCTTTATTGCAGGCACAAAAGAAACTATATCTTTAGTTGTGTTCTCAAGCATTTTAAGTACATCGTTGTTCTTAAAATCTAGATCTCTATTGGTAACAAAATCTGCCACAGGAATAGTATTGTTATTTAAAACTGTCAATGTCTTTTCTTTTGAAACAACTTCTTGAATCTCAGGTTTTGTTCCTACTACACCATCACATGCAAGTAATACATCGGCTGCCCCCGGAGATATTTTTTGACTAAAAGGTGCTACTCCCTGTTCATAGATTTTAATATGTGACCAGACAGCACCTCCTTTTTGAGCAAGTCCCGTCATATCTAATACCGATGAATCTTTGCCTTCATAATGCGCTGCATATGCAAGAATTGCTGAGATTGTTAAAACTCCAGTACCACCAATGCCTGTTAGCATTACATTCACTACCTCACCATCATTTAGAAGTTTTGGTTCAGGAAATTCTCCTAAATCTTTAAAGTCAGTATTTTTTTTCATTTCTGCATCAACCGTTACAAACGATGGGCAAAAACCTTTTATGCATGAATAATCCTTATTGCAATTTGATTGATTGATTTTTCTTTTTCTACCAAGATCTGTTTCAATGGGCTCAATTGAGACACAACTTGATTGGATTGAACAATCACCACAACCTTCACAAACTTCCTTATTGATCACAACCCTTTTTTTTGGGTCTTCCATCAATCCTCTTTTTCTTCTTCTTCTTTTTTCAGCTGCACAGGTTTGATCAAAAATTAAAACACTTACACCTTCATATTTGCTCAATTCTTCTTGTTCTTGAACAATTGAATCTCTGTGCAAACTTTTTATACCGTCCTCTAGAAGATGATTATATTTTTTAGGGTCTTCGGATAAGATTGAAACTTTTTTAACACCTTCAGCTCTAACTTGTTTAACTATTCCTTCTACATCCCAGTTTCCACCAATTTCTTGACCACCAGTCATAGCTACAGCATCGTTATATAAAATTTTATATGTGATATTTACGTTTGCATCTATAGAAGCTCTGATGGCTAATACCCCTGAATGCTTATAGGTACCATCACCTAGGTTTGCAAAAACATGCTTTTCTTTTGAAAAAGGAGCAATTCCAATCCATGGCGTACCTTCCCCTCCCATCTGTGTAAAAAATTCTGTTCCTTCTACTGAATCGACAGCCATATAGTGGCAACCAATGCCACCTAATGCCCTTTTACCTTCAGGAAGCTTTAAAGAAGAGTTGTGTGGACAGCCTGAACAAAAAAATGGTTTTCTAATAATTGGGGCTTCAAGGTTTTTCTGTTCTTCATTGCGCCTATTGAACCATTCAAGATTCTTTAGCAGTTCAGGGTCGCCCGTTATTTGATGGAGCCTACTTGATATTGCTTCAACTATAGTTTGTAAGGGCAAATCATTTTCTGCTGGCAATAGCCAGCTACCGTACTCATCTTGCTTTCCAATAACAGTTGGTCTGACATTATCTTTCCAGTTGTACAGTTGCCATTTGACTTGATGTTCAATGAGCTCTCTTTTCTCTTCTACTACTAATACAGTATCAAGCCCTTCACAAAACTCTCTGACTCCGTGAGGTTCTAGTGGCCATGGCATTCCAACCTTATAAATGCAGATGCCTAGCTCTCGCGCTTTTTCTTCATTGATATTTAACCATCTAAGCGCTTCACGAACATCGTTGTATGATTTCCCAGCAGTGATAATTCCCATTTTTGAATTTCTATCTTTCCACAACGAAACATCAATCTTATTAGCTCTTACAAATTCTTGTGCTGCAAATCCTTTAGCTCTTTGAAGTCGATAATCTTGCTCTCTTGGTGTATCGGTATACAAGATATTTCTAGGTAAATCCTTGTACTCACCTAAGAAGTTTTCACTTGGAATAACAATTGGTGAGCTCTCTATTGCAGTATCGTATCTTTTGCCTGAGTCAGCTACATCTGAAACAATCTTAAAACCTGTCCAGCAGCCACAGTATCTGCTCATAGCGATTCCTAGTAAGCCAAACCTTATTATTTCTTCTACTCCTGCTGGATAAAGGTAAGGCATAAAAGCACTCATAAAATTGTGATCAGATTGATGAGGCAAAGTTGATGATTTAGCTGCATGGTCATCACCTGCAATTGCTAGAACTCCTCCATATTTTGAGGAGCCAGCTGCATTAGCATGTTTAAAAACATCCATAGTCCTATCCATACCAGGACCTTTTCCATACCAAATACCAAAGACCCCATCTTTTTGGCCTCTATTTTTAAATTCGCCCTGCTGTGTGCCCCATACAGCTGTAGCCCCAAGCTCCTCATTTAAACCAGGTTGATGAAAAATTGATTTTTCTTGTAAATATTTTTGAGCGCGACTAAGTTCTAAGTCATATCCACCTAGTGGTGAACCTTTATAGCCTGATATGAAGCCTCCCGTATCTAAATTATTCTTTTCATCTAGGTCTTTTTGAATGAGTGGAAGCCTGACAAGTGCTTGTATGCCAGTCAGAAAGATTTTACCTTCCCTTTGAGTGTATTTATCGCTTAGAGAAATTTTCTTTTGCAACTTTTGACCCCTTGTTTAAGCTCTTAAATTATAAACTTTCTAGGGAAAATATGCTTTATTTTGGTTTTGGCTAGAGATCGCCTTCTTTTCTTACTTCGCTTCTATCAACTTCAAACTTCTCTCCATACCTTGCTTCTAATTTTTCTTGGTTTTCACTAATCACTTCAAAAGGGTCTAGTTTTAAGGCTGCGCAAGCTGTTACCCAGTACCACATAATGTCCCCTAGCTCTCTTTTCATATGAAAAATATTATCTTCGGATGGAGGTTTGCCTTGAAGAAACATTTTTTTTACTATCTCAACAAATTCACCTGATTCACTTCCTAAGCCAAGTGCTGCTGTAAGTAGTCTTGCCGACTCTATAGGTGATTTATCTTCAATCTCCTCAAGACTTTTTTCTAATGCTTTAAGATCCAAACTCGGTTCGCTTGTAACTTTTGTAACAAAATCGGTGTAGGTAGAAAAAAATTCTTTTACTTCTTTACTCATAATTAAAACTTTTCTATGTAAGGGCGCAAATCAATTTCTTGTGTCCATACAGATTTTTCTTGTAAGTGTAGATTGTAATATGTTTGAGCAATAAGATCAGGATTTAAAATACCATCCACTTCTTTGAGTTTGTATGTATCTGGAAAATTCTCTTTGATCCAGGGATGATCAATAGCTCCATCAATGATTGTGTGAACAACATGAATTCCTTTTGGTCCCAGCTCTCTTGCAAGTGATTGAGCTAATGCTCTTAAACCAAATTTAGCAGATGAAAAAGCACTGAAACCAGAACTGCCTCTAACTGAAGCTGTTGCGCCTGTAAAAATGATAGTACCATTATTTTTCATGTGCTTGGCTGATTCTCTGCCAACCAAAAAACCAGCAAAAGTTGCCATTTCCCAAACTTTTTTAAATACTCTGGCAGTTGTATCTTTGATTGGAAAGAAGATATTTGCGCCAATATTAAAAATTACACACTCAATCTGGCCATGTTCCTTTGCCATTGAAAATAAATTAATTACTTGGTCTTCTTCCCTGGCGTCTGTTGGAATGGCTGTCGCATTACCACCACTGCTTTTGATTTCACTGCAAAGCTCATCCAAAGCTGCTGCATTTCGTTCTCTTCTTGCAACAAAGACATGATGACCTTCTTTAGCAAATTTCCTAGCCAAGCTTGAACCTAAACCTGGTCCGGCACCAACAATTATTACTGATCCTTTTTTCACAATATTCTTCAATTTATAGTTTAATCTTAAGATAATATTAAAATACTTACACAAATATGGTTACCATTAAATTTATATTTGATATCGCTAGTCCCAACGGCTATCTCTGTCATAAAGTAATACCTGATTACGAGAAAAAATACCAAGTTAGATTTGATTATGAAATTTGTTTATTAGGTGGTATTCATAAATTATCAAATAACCAGCCACCAATGATTTCTAATGCAAATATCCCAAATAAATTTAATTATTTTGATGTAGAAATAAAACGTTTTGTTGAGCTTCATAAACTAACAAAATTTTGCTTTAATCCGAATTTTCCAATCAATACGCTAACGATGCAGAGAGGAGCTCTAGTTGCCCAGCAAGATGGTTTCTTGATTGACTACATAAACTCGATTGCTGCAGGTATGTGGGAAGACAAAAAAAATATGGGAGATGTAGAAGTTCTCATTGATCATTTAAATAAATCTGGTCTCAAAGGCAAAAAAATTATTGAAAAAACCTCAGACCCAGAAGTTAAACAAAAACTAATCAAAAATACCGAAGATGCTGTAAATGCTGGTGCATTTGGAGTTCCAACTTTCTTTCTCAACAATCAAATTTTTTGGGGCAAGGAAGCTTTGAGAGAAATGCCTGAATATTTCTAAACTAAATCTATTATCTCTTTGGCAATCAATTCGGGTTGATTTTCTTGTGAAAAATGGCCAGCCTCAATCCATCTATGATTCAATCCCTTAGCTCCTGGAATTTTTTCAATGATATATTTATCTTGATCCCTAAAAGACATATCGTATTTACCAAAGATTGCTAGTGTCGGCTTTGAAAAATTTTTCAAAATTTCCCAAGCTTCAATATTTTCTCTCACTTGATCGTGGGCATTAGTGATAGGCACTAGCAATGGGAATACTCTTGCACCTGCTTTATAAGTTTCATCTGGAAATGGTGCATTATAGGCCGCTATTTCTGCTTCATCTAGCTTTTTCATACTGCCCTGATAGACAATTTTTCCAGAATTAAAATCTTCAACTGTCTGACTATAATTCAACCATTGATTAAAGCCTTCAGTTGCTCCTATTCCAACTGGCAGACCTGAATTGGAGACGATTAGCCCACTAAATTTATCTGGCTGGGCAGTAAGCAGTCTTAAACCAATCAAACCACCCCAATCTTGTGCAAATAAAATTACGTTATCTAATTGTAAGTGATCAAATAATTGTGAGGCCCAGTCAATATGATTTGCATAAGTGTAGGCTTCTTTGTCTTTATATTTATCTGATTTTCCAAACCCAATTAAATCAGGGGCTATAACTCTTTTTCCAGCCTCAACAAGATGCGGAATAATTTTTCGGTATAAATAACACCACGATGGTTCACCATGCAGTAAAAGCACAACATCCTTAGATGATGAATTCTCATCCAGATAATGCATTCTTAATTTGTCTTCGCCGTGGCAAACTTCAAAATAATTTGGCTTAAAATTAAAATCTTTTAAATTTTCAAATCTAGACTCTGGGGTCCTAAGAATGCTCATACATCCATTCTATTAAAATAATTAATGCCTTTGTTACAATTTTTTGATTTTTCAAACATCAAATTTGCTATCTCATTTGCTTGAACATTTTTAAACTTTGCAAAAGGGCCAAATAATAAGTTTCCAGTAGCATTTGTGATATCTTCAAATAGTTTTACATCATGACCAATTGGTTTTTCTCTTTTTCCTAATAAATGACTTGGTTGAAAGATATTAAGTGTGTGAAAGTTCAGATCTTTGAGCTGCTCTTCCATTAAACCTTTAGTTTTTAAGTAGTAATTAAATGAGTTTTTACTTGCTCCGACTGATGAGACAACTGACAGATTCTCTATGCCTGAACTCTTAGCTTTTTCTGCAAGATTACACACGTATTCATAATCAACTTTATAGAAAAGTTTTTTGACAGATTTGCGCATAATTGCTAAATCAAACAACTCTACAGGAAAGCCTAGACAAATAAATAAATGATCAGCTCTTGGTAAATCATACCCATTCTCAAAATCGACTATTTTTTTAGTAACATTATCTGGGAAATTAAAATTTCTCCTGGTTAAAGCTGTAACTGGGCTATCCTTCGAAAGGATATTTATTAGGTTTTTTCCAATTAGGCCTGTTGAACCTGCTACAAGATACTTCATATAGATATATATATGTTGGCAAAAGAGTTTTTTCAATCAGATGATTAAGTTTAATAAAGAAGATCTATCAAGAATTATTGAAATGGCTTGGGAAGACAGGACTCCTTTTGAAGCAATTAAAAAAGAGTTCAATATAAATCAATCCCAAGTTAAAGAAATAATGAAAAAGGAATTAAATTCTGGCTCATTCTTAGTCTGGAAAAAAAGAGTTAAGGGCAGAAAAACAAAACACGCCTCTTTAAGAGGATTTAAAGTTGGCCGTCATCAGTCTTATGACAATAACAAAATCAAATCTAAGTAAAAAGTTCAGGCCTTCTTAACAACGAACAATAAGAACGCTGCAACTACTACCTCAACTACAATTTTATCAGTTGAAAAATCGGCTCCATGAAATAAGTATGCAATGGTTCTAGAAATTGCTGCCAAACCTAATAATGCAATAGGCGCATAAAACCAATGTTTCTGCTTCGTATAAGCTCCTAAAAGTATGAAACTACCTAGAACAAGAAAAAAACTACTTATATCACCAATCTGTGTGCTTAATCCTTCTCCAGATAACAATGACATCCCCAATGCTTCTGCCGAAGCAGCTGGAGCAATAAGCCACATAACTCCATTAATGAAAAAAAGAAAACCAGCTGTAAAAGTTGCTATATTTAAGATTCTATTCATAACTTATCCTCGGAAAAATTAAGAAAAGTGTCAAATTATTAAAGTTTTAGGTTTTAGGTAATTGGAATATATCTTCAACCGAGCATTTCAACACTCTTGCTATTTTTAGTGCAAGAACGGCAGAAGGAACATAAACGCCATTCTCTATTGAGTTAATGCTCACTCTAGAAACGTCAGCTTTTTCGGAGAGTGCCTGCTGGGTTAGACCAGCAGACATACGGATAGCCTCTAGATTATTGAGTAGTTTTCTATGATCTTTGCCCAAAGTGCACTCGGTTAGCTTTTCTCAAAATCTTCGACCGCTTTATTGATTTCTTCGCTCTCTCTGGGATAAAGGTAGCCGGCAATAATAAGCCCAATACCTATAGCGAAAACAAGGGCACCAGCACCTTTTAAAATTGAGCCAAGGAAGAACTCACCAAAGAGATATAAGCCGATCCCTGTAAAAGAAGTGGTTACCCCGTCTCTTCTATAATCACGAGGACTCTTTTTTTCTTCTTTAAAACTATTTAATAAGTCTTCAACAACAGCTGGATCTTCAACATTCTTACTAACCTCAATCATGGCGTTGTATTTTTCTCGATTTTCTTTTGCTTGGAAGTAAAAAACTATAAAAACAATAATAATCGGAATTAGCATGCCCATATATGGAATGCCAAGTGCCATAACACCATGGAACCAGCCATCATTAGCATGTGCTTGAGTAAAAGCTGTTTCAATTTCAGTAGCCAAGCCATCTTCAGTGCTGACATCTATACTGATATTTATAACAAAATCTTTAAGTTCTTGTAGTTGTTCTTTTAAATTCATCTCTAATCTCCCTATTACATTGTAAAGTATACTTAACATTGATTGAATGTAAAGTATGCTTAACAAAAAAATAATTTAAATAATAAAAAGATGGTAGGGATGGAGGGAGTCGAACCCCCACGCCTTTCGGCACTGGAA
>CENU01190813.1_pt1 | contig 44765 bp, 59 predicted proteins | sample 361331 | NCBI WGS metagenome assembly CENU01 (sample SAMEA2619766, study PRJEB7988) | marine metagenome | isolation source: saline water (ENVO:00002010), including | reverse complement strand
AGAACTCATAAAAGACTCTTTGATATCGTAAACCCAACAGAACAAACAGTTGATGCTCTAATGAGGCTAGACATAGCCGCTGGAGTTGATGTCAAAATTACACTTAATTAAAAATGCTTGGCTTAGTTGGAACAAAAAAAGGTATGACGCGCGTCTTTAAAGATGATGGAGCATCGGTTCCTGTAACTGTCATTGAGGTTTGTAAAAGTAAAATAGTACAAAGAAAGACTGAAGAAAAAGATGGGTATTATGCAATTCAAGTTACGTATGGTTCAAAGAAGAGCATCTCAAAATCTAATCAAAATAAATTTAAAGATAGTGATGAGAAGGGTGGCTACTTAACTGAGTTCAGCCTTAGCGAGGAAGAGTTTAATAGCTTAGCTGAGGTTTCAGAAATTTCACTTAAATGCATTGAAAGCCCATCAGTAGTCGATGTTTCTGGTATATCAAAAGGTAAAGGTTTTGCCGGTGTTGTTAAAAGACATAATTTTAAAACACAAGATGCAACGCATGGTAATTCACTATCACATAGAGCACCTGGTTCGATTGGCCAATGCCAGTTCCCTGGAAGAGTTTTCAAAGGAAAAAAGATGGCAGGGCAAATGGGCAACAAAAAAGTTACCATACAGAATTTAGAAATTGAGAGCGTAGATGCAGATGACAACATTCTTTTAGTTCAAGGAGCAGTACCAGGATCCATAGGCTCTTTTCTAAAAATTCTTCCTTCAGTTAAAAACAATACCAATGAAATATTTGTTGTTTCTGATAAACCTGAACAAAACGATGATCAAAATGTTGACGTAAGTAGTGAAAATCTAAATCCTTCAGCCCAAGAGGAAGCGAATGCAGCCTCAGAAGAAATCACAAAAGAAGAAGTAGCAGCAGAAACTAGCTCCGAAGATATAGAAAAGAAAGAGACAGCATCTCAGGAAAGCAGTGAAGGTTCAAAAGATCACGATCTAGAACCGCAGGATACTCCTGAAGAAGATCTAAAAGGAAAAGAAAATGCCTAAAGCAGCAGCAGAAAAAACTAGTGCCCCAAGATTACCAGCAGAGATATTTTCAGCTGACTATAACCCGTCACTCATACATCAAGCACTGACTAGCTACCTTTCAAATGAGAGGCAAGGCTCTGTACTGCTTAAAAATAGATCAGCAGTTAGAGGTGGAGGTAAAAAACCTTTTAGGCAGAAAGGCACAGGACGAGCTAGAGCAGGTACTATACGAAGTCCAATCTGGGTCGGTGGTGGCGTCACATTTGCAAATGTTAAAAACTATGAAAAGAAGATAAACAAGAAAATGGCCAAAAAAGCTTTATCTTCAATTTTGTCAAAATTTAAATCTGAAAAAAGATTGCAGCTTGTAGAAGATGTTTCATTCAAGGAGCCCAAAACCAAGCTGGCAAAAAATTACTTTGACAAATTAAACTTAGATTCTGCCCTAATCATTACTTCTGATGCAGATCAAAACACAATGCTTGCAATCAGAAATCTGAAGGCATTCTCATTTATAGATGCAACAGAGATAAACCCATATGATTTAATTAAAGCAAAAAATCTATTGGTGACACACTCTTCTGTCCCAAAACTTAAGGAGCTTTTAAATGTTAAGTGAAAGATCATACACAACTATCATAAGCCCTGTAATAAGTGAAAAATCTGCAATACAGAAAACCAATTCCAATACCTACGTATTCAAGGTTGCTAAAGATGCAGACAAAAAAGAAATAACTTCATCCATTGAAGATATTTTTGGGGTGAAAGTTAGTTCTGTAAGAGTGCTTAATAGTAAGTTCAAAAACAAACGTAATAGATTTGGTTCATACAAAACAAGCACATATAAAAAAGCTTATGTAACCCTTGAAGATGGTAAAGAAATTAACTTGGAGAACCCCTTTAAATAATGGCAATAATTAAAGCAAAGCCAACTTCACCAGGCAGAAGATTTAGAGTTCAGATTAAAACAGACCTATACAAAGGCAGGCCTGAGAAATCATTAATAGAGCCAAAAAATAGGATATCTGGTCGAAATAACAATGGTCGAATAACAGTAAGACACAAGGGCGGCGGCCATAAGAGACTTTACAGGATGATCGACTTTAAAAGAAGTAAGCTCGATATGGAAGCAACAGTATTAAGAATTGAATATGACCCTAATAGATCAGCAAACATTGCGTTAATTGAGTACAAAGATGGTGAGAAGGCTTACATTATTGCTCCAAAACAACTTACAGAGAAAACCAAAGTTTTATCTGGAGACAAAGCACCTATAAAACCAGGCAATTGTTTACCATTAAAAGCAATACCTCAGGGTACAGAAGTTCACTGCATTGAAATGAGACCAGGCAAAGGTTCTCAACTCATAAGATCTGCTGGAACCACCGCAAGAATTGTTGCTAAAGAGGGAAAATATGCCACCTTAAGGTTGAGTTCAGGTGAAATGAGGAAAATTCTGCTTTCTTGTAAAGCAACTGTTGGGGTTATTGCAAATGAGCAACACAATCTCAAATCTTTAGGAAAAGCAGGCGCAAAGAGATGGAGAGGTGTAAGACCAACAGTCAGAGGTGTAGCTATGAATCCAGTTGATCACCCACATGGTGGTGGTGAGGGTAAAACTTCAGGAGGTAGAAATCCTGTATCACCATGGGGAACGCCAACTAAAGGGTATAGAACTAGAAAGCCAAAACCTAGCGACAAATTAATTGTAAAAAGGAGATATAAATAATGGCAAGATCAAGTAAAAAAGGTCCTTTTGTTGATTTCTCATTAGAAAATAAAGTTAAGAAAGCTAAAGAAACAAACGATAGGAAGCCAATAAAAACCTGGTCAAGAGCATCAATGATAACTCCTGATATGGTTGGTGTAACAATTGGAGTGCATAACGGCAGACAACATATTCCAGTTTTTATTAAGGAAGATATGGTTGGCCAGAAATTGGGAGAATTTTCTATGACAAGAACTTTCAAATTACATTCAGGCGATAGAAAGGTTAAAAAGGCATAGCGATGGAAGTTAGAGCATATTTAAAAGGCGCAAGATTATCTCCCCAAAAAGCTGGACTTGTTGCTGACCAAGTTAGAGGACTAGATGTTGAAAAAGCACTAGATGTTCTGTCTTTCTCAAAAAAGAAGGGAGCCAACATTATTAAAAAATTATTAGATTCTGCGATATCAAATGCTGAGAACAATGAAAATGCCAATATTGATAACCTAAAAATTCAATCAATTATTGTTAATAAAGGCTTAGTTATGAAAAGGATAAAAATTCGAGCAAGAGGTCGAGCTGACAGAATGAGAAAACCTTTATGTAATATAGAGATTAAATTAATTGAAAAACTACAGGAGGCTGAAAGTGGGACAGAAAGTTAATCCAGTAGGTTTTAGATTAGGCACATCAAGAGATCATGATTCCGTTTGGTATGCCAAGGCGAAAGATTATTCTTCACTTGTAATGGAGGATATAAACATAAGAGAAAAGATTAAGTCAATTCTCCCTCAAGCACCAATCAGCTCAATATCCATTAAAAGAACTATGGAGGAGTTAATTATTGATATAAACACATCAAGACCTGGAGTAGTTATTGGTAAAAAAGGCGAAGAAATTGAAAAGATAAAGAAAGAAATTAAAAAAATTGTTAATCAGGATGCGAAATTGAATGTTGTAGAAGTAAAACAACCTGATTTAGATGCTCAGCTTGTTGCAGCATCAGTTACACAGCAACTTGAAAAAAGAATTATGTTCAGAAAAGCCATGAAAAGAGCAGTTCAAAACACAATGAGACAGGGAGCAAAAGGAATTAGAATTGAGGTGTCAGGAAGATTAAATGGTGCTGAGATAGCGAGATCTGAGTGGTATAGAGAAGGCAGAGTCCCCTTGCACACCATTAAAGCCGACATAGATTACGCCACGAGCGAAGCACTGACTACTTATGGAATTCTAGGTGTCAAAGTTTGGATATACCGAGGAGATAAATAATGCTTCAACCAAAGAAAACTAAATTTAGAAAACAAATGAAGGGCAGAAATGATGGTTTTGCCTCAGCCGGTTCATCTGTTTCATTTGGTGACTTTGCATTAAAGGCAACTACACATGGGATGCTTACCTCAAGACAAATTGAAGCAGCTAGAAGAGCCCTCGTAAGATATATAAAAAGAGGTGGAAAGGTATGGATAAGAGTTTTTCCAGACAAGCCTATTACAAAAAAACCACTTGAAACAAGACAAGGTAAAGGAAAAGGAAACGTTGAATATTGGGCAAGCCCAATCAAGCCTGGGAAAATTATCTATGAGGTTGCAGGTGTTAGTGAAAAAGATGCAAGAAGAGCATTTGAGCTGGCGTCAGCAAAACTACCTATGGCAACCACATTTGTAAAGAGAGGAACTCATGCCTAAGAAAAAGACAAAAGACTTTTCATCAATGAATAAGGATCAACTAAAGAAAGAACTTTTAGCTCAAAGAAAACAGTTGTTTGAAAGTAATTTCAAACATAAAATGGGCCAACTTAAAGAAAGTCATTTGTTAAAAGAGACAAGAAATAACATTGCAAGAATTAAAACGGAGATGAACAGAGATGGCAGCTAAAACACTTCAAGGAGTAGTTACTAGTCAAAAAATGAACAAAACTGTAACCGTAATGGTTGGCAGAAGAACTAAACATCCGAAGTACGGCAAATATATCAGTTTATCGACTAAATACCATGTTCATGATGAAAAAGAAGCATGCAATGAAGGTGATACAGTTCTAATACAGGAATGTAAGCCAATTTCTAAAACAAAAAGCTGGAAGCTGGTAGAAGTCATACAGAAAGGAGAGGCATAGTGATACAAACACAAAGCATGCTTAAGGTTGCAGACAATAGTGGAGCAAGAGCAGTAATGTGCATCAAGGTTCTTGGAGGCTCTAAAAGAAGAACTGCAAATATTGGCGATGTTGTTAAGGTTGCAGTAAAAGAAGCATTACCTCAAAGCAAAATCAAAAAAGGTTCTGTAATGAATGCCTTGATTGTAAGAACAAAATCTGGTGTCAGAAGACCTGATGGTTCAAAAATTGGTTTTGATGAGAACGCGGTGGTTTTGCTAAATAACAACAGAGATCCAATTGCAACAAGGATATTTGGTCCTGTTACAAGAGAATTAAGATCAGCTAAGTATATGAAAATTGTATCACTTGCTCCGGAGGTTCTGTAATGAAATTAAAGAACACAAAACTTAGAGAAGGTGATGAGGTAATCGTTATTTCAGGTAAAGAGAAAGGCAAAAGAGGCAATATAAAACAAATCATTGGCTCAAAATGCGTAATTAATGACCTTAATCTAGCCAAAAGACACACTAGACCAAATCCTCAACTGGGCATCACTGGTGGGATTGTGGAAAAAGAAATGCCGATAGACCTTTCTAATGTAATGATATGGAATAGCTCAGCAAAAAAAAGAGATAGAGTGGGGTTCAAACTGGATGGCGCAAAGAAGACAAGAATATTTAAATCAACAGGCAAAGAGATTAAGTAATGAATCTAAAAGATAAATACATAAAAGAAATAGCCCCTTCTTTAAAAGAAAAGTTGGGCTATAAATCTGTTATGGAAGTGCCAAGACTCAAAAAAATTACGATTAATATGGGTGTTGGCGAAGCATCAAATGACAAGGGTGTACTAGAGAATGCTGTTAGGGATCTAGAATCAATAGCAGGGCAAAAGCCTGTTGTTACAAAAGCAAGAAAAGCAGTATCTAGTTTCAAAATTCGTGAGCAGTATCCAATTGGATGCAAGGTAACTCTGAGAGGCAATAAAATGTACGATTTTTTTGAGAGACTTATTAATTTAGCAATTCCAAGAGAAAAAGATTTTAGAGGATTAAACCCAAAATCTTTTGACGGGCAAGGAAATTACAATTTAGGGATTAAAGAGCAGATAATCTTCCCAGAAATTGATTATGACAAAGTTGATAAGCTTAGAGGAATGGACATCGCTATTACCACATCAGCAAAGAGTGACTCCGATGCTCAACAGCTTCTTGCAGAATTTAATTTTCCATTTAGAGGTAGAAATGGCTAGGAAATCAATAGTAGAAAGAGAAAAGTTAAAATTAAAATTGGTTGCAAAATACGCTGTAAAAAGGCAAGCGCTTAAAGATGCACAGAAGAAAGCAACAACATTTGAAGAAATAATGGAGGTTCAAAGACAATTACAGAAACTTCCAAGAAGATCAAATCCAAATCGAGTTGTACGTAGATGCTCGCTGACAGGAAGACCAAAAGGTGTCTACAGAAAATTTGGACTGAGTAGATCAAAATTAAGAGAGTTGGCTATGAGTGGCAAACTTCCTGGAGTGAAAAAATCAAGCTGGTAATATTATGACAGATCCTATAGCAGACCTTTTAACAAGAATTAGAAATGCTCATCTAAGAGGCAAAGAGACAGTTAATGCCCCTTTTTCTAAGTTAAAACATGAAATACTTAAACTTCTTGTGAAAGAAGGGTATGTATCATCTGTAAAGAAGGTAAAAAAAGAATTTGATGAACTTGAAATTACATTGAAATACGTTGGAGAATCACCAGTAATCAAAGAAATTAAACGGGAATCTAGACCAGGTTTAAGAAAGTACCTGAGCTACAAAGATATCAAACCTTACAAGGGCGGTTTGGGTATTAAAGTTATTTCTACCAGCAAAGGTCTTTTGACAGATAAGCAAGCAATAAAAGATCAAGTTGGCGGCGAAGTTATTTGTAGGGTGTTTTAATCATGTCAAGAATTGCTAAAGAACCAGTAAATATCCCAAGTGGCGTTCAGGTGGCTTCTGAAGGGAATAACATTTCATTTAAAGGGCCTAAAGGAGAACTGAGCCTTCAAGTACATCCTGATGTGAAATTCGACATCAGTGAAAACAGTATCCAAGTCAAATGGGAAAGGGATGAAGATCGAGCTATGGCAGGAACAATGCGGGCTCTAATATCAAATAATGTTGTTGGTGTCAGTGAGGGCTACACTAAAAATATTAAGTTAAATGGTGTTGGTTATAGAGCCAATGTTCAAGGAAAGAAACTAACTCTTACTCTAGGGTTCTCTCATCCTGTAGAATATGTTTTGCCTGATGGAATAGAAGCAAAATCTGAAAATCAAACAGAATTTAACTTAACCTCAAACAATAAACAGTTATTGGGTCAAATATGTGCTGAAATTAGAGCGTATAGACCTCCGGAGCCATACAAAGGTAAAGGAATCTTTATTGATAATGAACATGTAGTCAGAAAAGAAAGGAAAAAAGCAGCAGCAGGTTAAGTAAATGAGCAAAGAGATAGCAAGAAATAGAAGAGCAAAAAAGCAAAGAGCTATTTTGCAAAAGAGAGGCTTATTAAGAGTCACAGTTTTGAAATCAAATAATCACATTAGTGCACAGCTTGTTGATTCAAGTAATGGAAATGTTTTAACAACAGTTTCAACATTACAAAAATCACTGAAGGTTAAGTCTGGAGGAAATGTAGATGCTGCTAAAACAATTGGATCTGAACTTGCAAAAAAATCAATCGAGCTTGGACACAAAAAAGTAACTTTTGATAGATCTGGTTACAGATATCATGGCCGAGTAAAAGCGCTTGCTGAAGGAGCGAGAGAAGGAGGATTGGAATTCTGATGGAAAATAATCAATTACAAGGAATGCAGCAACAGGATACACTTGTCGAAAAACTTGTGCAGGTAAACAGAGTTGCCAAAACAGTTAAAGGTGGAAGAGTTATGTCTTTTACAGCATTGACTGTTGTTGGTGATGGCAACGGAAGGGTTGGTTATGGAAGAGGAAAAGCAAAGGAAGTTCCAGTCGCAATACAGAAAGCCTTAGACGAAGCAAAAAGAAGTCTTGTTAATGTAAATTTAAACGGTAATACAATTTGGTACCCAATAAATGAGAAAAGTTCAGCAACAAAAGTCTACATGCAACCTGCTTCAGAAGGTACAGGCATTATTGCTGGTGGAGCAATGAGATCAGTGCTTGAACTGGTTGGCATAAAAAATGTTTTAGCAAAATGTTATGGATCAACAAACCCAATTAATGTTGTAAGAGCAACCATTAATGGTTTATCAAAAATGGAATCTCCAGAACAAGTTAAAGAGCGTAGAAAGTAGGATGGCTAAAGTTAAAGTTACACAATTAAAGAGCTTAATTGGCAGAAAGAAAAATCATAGGCTATCAATCAAAGGGTTAGGTCTAAGAGGTATTGGAGATTCTTGCATTCTTGATGACACTCCTTCAGTGAGAGGGATGATTAATCAAGTAAGTTATATGATTTCTGTAGAGGAGGTTAAATAGATGGATAAACTGTCTTTAAATAATTTAAGCGACTCTTCATCAAGAAAAGAGAGAAAAAGAGTTGGCAGAGGTGCTGGTTCTGGGATTGGCAAAACGGCTGGCCGTGGACACAAAGGCCAGAAATCAAGATCAGGTGGAAATATAAGGCCAGGTTTTGAGGGTGGACAAATGCCACTTCAAATGAGGGTGCCAAAATTTGGTTTTAGCTCAAGAGTTTCAAGAGTAACTGAGAGCATAAATGTAAGTCAGCTAACTGAAGTTAAGAAAATTGATATTCAGAGCCTTAAAGATCTTGGGATAATCAAGAAAAGTACAAGGAAAGTAAAAATTTTTGGCCAAGGTAAGTTAGTTGCAAAAATCACAGATGAAAATATCAAAGTTTCAAAGGGAGTAACATTTGAGTAATAGCATGTCGGAGTTATGGCAAAGGCTTGGATTTCTAGCTTTTGCATTGCTTGTATACAGACTTGGAACTCACATTCCAATACCCGGCATTAATCCAGAACAGGTTGCAGCTTTATTCCAACAAAGCCAAGGGACCATTCTGCAGTACTTTAATCTATTCTCTGGTGGCGCTCTTGAAAGAATGAGTATTTTTGCGTTGAGTGTTGTCCCATACATTTCTTCAGCAATTGTGATGCAGCTCTTTTCAAACTCGTTGCCTTATCTGCAAGAGCTGAAAAAAGAAGGGCAGTCGGGCAGAAATAAAATTACTCAATACACCAGATATGGGACAGTAGTTTTTGCTCTTGTTCAATCAACTGCATTGACTGTGACGTTACAAACTGCAGGTCTTATTGATGCAGGAAGTATTTTTCAAGCTGTAGTGGCGGTTCTTTCAATTGTTGCAGGAACAGTATTTTTGATGTGGCTTGGAGAGCAAATATCAGAGAGAGGAATTGGTAACGGAATTTCATTACTGATTGCTACAAGTATTATCGTTGGTGTTCCAAGAGCATTTGGACAAGCGCTTGAACAGACACAGCAAGGGGACTTAAATTACTTATTGCTTATTGTTTTAGGTATTTTATCTATAGTCATAGTCGCTTTTGTTGTATTTGTTGAGAATGCACAACGGAAAATAACAGTAAACTATGCGCAAAGACATCAGGTGAGAGGTATGGTGCAAGCGCCTTCTAGCTTCTTGCCATTAAAGTTAAACATGTCAGGGGTAATTCCAGCAATATTTGCTAGTACTTTCTTACTATTCCCAGCTTCACTATCTTCTTGGTTTGGAAACATTGATGGTTTAGGAAGTCTGCAAGAATTTGCTTTATACCTTAACCCAGGACAACCTTTATATATTTTGATATTTGTAATCTTAATCGTTTCTTTTTGCTATATATGGTTGGCTTTGACTTTCAATTCAAATGACATTGCTGATAATCTAAAACGAGGTGGAGCGTTTATTCCAGGAATAAGGCCAGGAGAGCAAACAGCAAGCTTTGTTGATCTGATTCTATCAAGATTGACTGTCTTTGGAGCTTTCTACTTATCACTGGTTTGTATTTTGCCACTGATACTTGTTAATAGCTTAGGAATATCATTTTATCTAGGCGGCACCTCAGTTTTAATTGTTGTTGTTGTGCTTTTAGATCTTCAAAGGCAAATTCAGTCATATGTTATGAGTGAACAATATGCATCTATATTAAAAAATGCTAATATTTCGGGCTCAAAAAAGAGTAGAAGAAGATGAAGGTAAGATCATCAATAAAAAGAATTTGTAAAGACTGCAAGATTGTGAAAAGAACAGGCACACTCTTTGTTATTTGCAAAAATAAGAGACACAAACAGAGACAAGGATAATTATGGCAAGAGTAGGCGGAGTAAACATACCAGATAATAAGCATGTTGATGTTTCATTGGCGCATATTTATGGCATTGGAAGAAAAACTGCTCAAGATATTTGTCTAAAACTAAAAATACGTTTTGATCAAAAAGTGTCAAATTTATCCGAAGCTGATTTAGATAAAATCAGAGATGAGCTTAAGAACTTTCAGATTGAAGGAGATTTAAGGAGAGAAATTAACTTCAATATTAAGCGATTAATGGATTTAGGTTGTTACCGAGGCATTAGACACAGAAAGGGACTACCTTTGAGAGGACAAAGAACAAAAACAAATGCAAGGACTAGAAAAGGCCCAAGGAAGCCTATTAGAGCATAATGGCTGGAAAAAAGAAAAATAAGAGGCTTGTAACAGATGGCATAGCACATATTAATGCTTCATTTAATAATACCATTGTGATGATTACTGACATGGGAGGCAACGCACTTTGTTGGGCAACATCAGGTGGACAAGGATTCAAGGGATCAAGAAAAAGCACCCCTTTTGCAGCTCAAATCGCTGCAGAGAGGGCAGGATCAATGGCAAAAGATATGGGTATGATTAACTTAGAAGTGAGAGTGAAAGGTCCAGGAGCTGGAAGAGAATCATCGATCAGAGCATTAAATGGTTGTGGTTTAAGAATAAATAAAATTACTGATGTTACACCACTTCCCCACAATGGATGTAGGCCACCAAAGAAGAGGAGAGTTTAATGGCAAGATATACAGGACCAAGATTACGACTTTCCAGGAGAGAAGGCACAGATCTGTTGTTAACCACTGGCACAAGATCGATAGAATCTAAATGCAAATTTGAAAGCAAGCCTGGCAACAGTAACCCAAGAGGAAGATTATCAGATTATGGTACTCAGCTTAGAGAAAAACAAAAAGTAAAAAGAATGTATGGTCTTTTAGAGAAACAGTTTAGAAACTCTTATTTGAAAGCTGCGAAAACAAAAGGAAACACTGGAGAGAATCTCATGAATATTCTTGAATCTAGACTCGATAATGTTGTCTATAGGATGGGATTTGGGGTGACGCGAGCTGAAGCAAGGCAGATGGTTTCACATAAATCTATCGAAGTAAACGGTGAATGTGTAAATGTACCATCCTATAATGTAAAGCCAGAAGACCAAGTTTCAGTTAGAGAAAAAAGTAAGTCTCAATTAAGAATTAAAGCAGCAGCACAGCTAGCAAAAAGTAAGGATAAACATAGTTGGCTGGATGTGAGTCATGATGACATGACAGGAAAGTTTCTAAGTTATCCGGACAGATCTGAGCTAAGTTCTGAGATAAACGAAAATTTAATAATTGAGTTGTACTCAAAATAATAGAGGGAATTATGGAAGATAAATTGAATGTTTTAGCGCCTGAAGTTGTTAAGGTTGATGAAATCGATAAAAACAACCTCAAGGTTGTATTAGAGCCTTTTGAAAGAGGATTTGGCTACACTGTAGGACACAGTCTTAGAAGAATAATGCTATCTTATATGCCAGGTGCGGCCGTTACAGAGGTTAAGATTGATGGTGTATCACATGAATACGGAACTATAGAAGGTGTCAAAGAAGATATTTTAGATATTTTGCTTAACCTTAAGGATCTCGCCATAAAATTAGACGGCCCTTCAGAAGCTGAGCTTAAGCTTGATGTAAAAAAACCAAAAACAATTACAGCTTCTGACCTAGAACTGCCAGCTGGTGTAGAGGTAGTTGATCCAGATCATGTAATAGCAACACTCGTTGAGCCAAAGAAACTTGTGATGACATTAAAAGTTAAAAGAGGAATAGGTTATGTGCCAGCAGAGCAAAATTCAGATAAAAGTATCGATAGCCTACATTTAGATGCAATTTACTCGCCAATTAAAAGAGTTAACTATAAAGTTGAGAATGCGCGTGTTGAAAATAGAACAGATCTCGACAAACTTATCCTTGATTTAGAAACAGACGGAACAATTGATGCAAAACAAGCAGTGAAATATGCTGCAACTATTATGCAGCATCAATTATCAGTATTTGTTGACGAAGAGCTTGTTTCTAGAAAAGAGAAAAGAAAAGACAAATACGATTTTGATCCATTGCTGCTGAGGTCTATAGAGGAGCTTGAGCTTACTGTAAGATCAACAAACTGCCTAAAAGCTGAAAATATTTTCCTAATAGGTGACTTGATTCAAAGAGCCGAAATGGATTTGTTAAAAACACCTAATCTTGGCAAGAAATCTCTAAATGAAATAAAAGATGAATTAGCATCAAGAGGCCTATCTTTAGGAACTGTGCTTAAAAACTGGCCCCCAATGTAATCATGAGACATAAGAAGCTTAGCAGAAGATTTAGTAGAACCTCGTCACACAGACAAGCAATGATGAGGAATCTAGCTATTTCTTTAATTGAGTATGAAATTATCAAAACAACTGTAGAAAAAGGCAAAGAATTAAGAAGATTTTTGGAACCTTTAATTACAAAGTCTAAAAATGATACATTGCATTCAAGAAGAACGGTGCTTTCAAAATTAAACTCAAACTCTGCTGTTTCAAAACTTTTTGGAGATATTGGACCAAGATTTTCTGAAACAAATGGCGGGTATTTACGAGTTATCAAGGCTGGATTCAGAGAAGGCGACAAAGCTGATATTTGCTATATAGAGTTAACAAATAGACCTGATCCTGAGCAGCTTGACTCTTCTGATTCAGAAGTGGTTGCTGAAGAATCTAACTAATCTGATTTAACATTTTCGCTGTATGCGATTTTTTATTTAACTTTATCTTTGAGAGAGTTCCCTCGATAATTAGAGAGCCACCACCATCTCCACCTTCTGGTCCTAAATCGATAATCCAATCAGCACATCGTATAACGTCAAGATTATGTTCAATGACTAACACAGAATTTCCTTTGTTGACTAAGCTATTTAATACGTTCATGAGCATTTGTATATCCGAGAAGTGCAGACCAGTAGTTGGTTCATCCAAGATATAGAGCGTTTTGCCTGTATCTCTTTTAGAAAGTTCTTTAGATAGCTTAACTCTTTGCGCCTCACCACCTGACAATGTATTTGCAGCTTGACCAAGCTTTATATACGAGAGCCCAACTTCTTTTAATGTAGCTAGTTTCTTGAAAATTTGTGGTATGGAGTTAAAAAAATCAAGAGATTCTTCTACTGTCATTTCTAGGATTTCATGGATATTCTTTTTCTTAAATTTTATTTCTAGCGTATCATCTCTAAATCTTTTTCCTTTACAGACGTCACATTCGACAAAAAGATCGGGAAGAAAATGCATTTCAACTTTTACCCAACCCTCACCTTTGCAGTTTTCACATCTACCACCTTCAACATTAAAACTAAATCTTCCTGGCTTGTATCCCCTTGCACGAGATTCAGGAGTATTTGCAAAAATATCCCTTATGTAAGTAAATAGTCCAGTATATGTAGCAGGATTTGAGCGTGGAGTTTTTCCAATAGGGCTTTGATCAATAGATATCAATTTATCAATATTCTCCTCTCCCATAAGCTTTTCATAGTTCGTTTTTTCAGGTAGTTTTGTGCCAAGAAGTTTGTTTTGAACAGCAGGTATCAAAGTATGATTTATTAAAGAAGATTTACCTGATCCAGATACTCCTGTGATGCATACAAATTTGTTGAGTGGAATTTCTACTGTTAAATCCTTTAAATTATTAGTTTTAGCGCCGGAGATAAAAATGCTTTTATTGCTATCCTTCCTTTCCTTATTTATGAGTGAAATTTCCAGCTCTTTAGCTAAATATTTTGAGGTTAAAGATTTTTTGTTATCTAAAATCTCATTTAATTCTCCTTGAGTAACAATTTCCCCACCATGGATACCAGCTCCTGGCCCTAGATCAATAATATGATCAGCAGATCTAATCATTTCTTCATCATGTTCTACGACAATAACGGTATTACCCAAGTCTCTAAGTTTTATTAGGGTATTAATAAGCTTTTGATTGTCTCGTTGATGTAGCCCAATTGAAGGCTCATCTAAAACATAGATTACTCCTACCAACCCTGAACCAATTTGGCTTGCAAGCCTAATTCGCTGGGCTTCACCTCCAGATAGGGTTTGTGCTCCTCTCGAAAGGTTAAGGTAATCAAGCCCAACATCAACCAGAAAAGATAAACGCAACTCTATTTCATTGCTTATTTTTTGTGCAATCTCTGATTTATTTCCTGTCAGGCTTAAGTTCTTAATCAAATCCAGAGCATCTAAAATTTTTAAATTACTAATTTCAGGCAAACTCATGTCTTCAACAAAAACATTCCTTGCAATCTTATTTAACCTAAACCCATTACATGTTATGCATGTTTGTTCTGAAATGTACGCACTGATTTTATCTCTAATGAAAAATGAGTCTGTCCTTTGATATTGTCTCTCTAGTGCAGGTATCACTCCTTCAAAGTATTCTTCTTTTATCTCTTGAGAGGCTAGATCCTTGAATGAGATTTTTTTCTTAATCCCATAGAGGATAATTGATTTATTTTTATCAGAAATTTTACTCCAAGGCTTATTGACATCCTCTTTAATAAATTCGAATAACCCAATAATCTTACTTTGGTAATAAGGAGTATTCCAAGGCTCTATGCAGCCTTGAGCAACACTTAAATTTTTGTATTTGATAATTTTATCTTCATCAAAATATGAATTTACTCCAAGACCATCGCATTCTTCACATGCACCACTTGGGTTATTGAAAGAAAAAATCTTTGGTTCTAATTCTTGGACAGAATAGTTACATTTTGGGCAAGCATGTTTGTTTGAGAGTCTATAATTTCTTGTATCCGCAAATATATCGACACTGCCACCTGAAAACCTTATTGATGTTTCAAGAGACTCAATTAATCTTTGTTTGCAATCCTTGTTATTCTCAATTATCAGCTGGTCAACAAGTACAGAAATATTGTGCTTTATATTCTTTTCTAGGATTGGTACTTTATTTATTGCATAAACTTCATTATCGACTTTAACTTTTGTAAACCCTTCTGCCATTAATTGGCTTAACAATTCTAAATGCTCTCCTTTGCCATCCATGATTATTGGTGCATAGATTGTGATTTGGTTGCCATTTTCTTCTCTGATAATATCGGAAACCATTGTCATTACTGGTTTTGCCTCAAGAGGCTCATTGTGATCAGGACACTTTGGTACTCCAACCCTTGCATAGAGTAATCTTAAATAGTCATGAATTTCAGTTATTGTTCCAACAGTAGATCTTGGATTGTGTGATGTAGATTTTTGCTGAATTGAAATTGAAGGAGAAAGTCCTTCTATTGATTCAATATCAGCCTTATCCATAACAGATAAAAATTGACGAGCATAGGTAGATAATGATTCAACGTATCTTCTTTGTCCCTCAGCATATATCGTGTCAAATGCTAAAGAAGATTTACCAGATCCAGACAGGCCAGTAATAACAGTAAGCTTATCTCTAGGAATTTTAAGAGATAAATTCTTTAAGTTATGAGCTTTTGCTCCTTTTATTTCAATAAACTTCAAGTTGACTCTTCGATTAAGGAAAAAATATTATAGAATATCTTAATGTCTAATGGTCTAAATAAAGTATTAATTATAGGAAATCTGGGTTCAGATCCAGAAATTAAATATACTTCGTCAGGAAGTGCAGTTGCTAACCTTTCTATTGCTACATCTGAGCGATGGAAGGATAGAAATACTGGTGAGCAGAAAGAACAAGTTGAATGGCACAGGGTAGTATTATTTTCTAGATTGGCTGAAATTGCTGAACAGTACTTAAAAAAAGGTTCTAAAGTATTTGTTGAAGGCAAGTTGCAAACTAGAGATTGGGAAGATGCGGAAGGGAAAAAAAGATATACAACAGAGGTTATCGCAAGAGAAATGACAATGCTGGATTCAAGGTCTGGATCCGATAATGCATCCCAACCGCAGAGCTCATCTCCAGAAAATAATTTTGAGGAAGATATCCCCTTTTAGACTTTTTTAATTACGATTGAACCATTGGTTCCTCCAAACCCAAATGAGTTTGAAAGAAAGGAATCTATCTTTTTATCTATTGATTCGAATGCAATTGGAAAACCTTCTGCCTCTGGATCTAGATTTTCTATATTTGCGCTTCCCGATACAAAATTATATTTCATCATCATAAGCCCAAAGATAATCTCATGCACTCCAGCTGCACCGAGAGTATGTCCAGTTAATGATTTTGTAGAGGAGATTGAAGGTAGGCTTGTACCAAAAGCCTCTTTGATAGCATTTAACTCAGTTATATCTCCCACAGGGGTGCTTGTGCCATGAGTATTGATGTAGTCAATTTTCCCATCAAACTCTAAACCGCGCATGCATCTTAAGGCTCCCTCTCCAGATGGACTAACCAGCGAATAGCCATCACTAGTCTCAAAAGTAGAAACTATTTCACCATAAATCTTTGCTCCCCTTTTCTTGGCAGCCTCTAATTCCTCAAGGATTACTATCCCTGCTCCTCCTGATGGAACGAAACCATCTCTTCCTACATCATAAGGTCTAGAAGCAGAGGCAGGATTGTCGTTATATTTTGTACTCAGTGCTCCCATAGCGTCAAACATAATTGATCCTGTCCAGTGAACGTCCTCAGAGCCACCAGCTATTATGGTTTTTTGTTTACCAAATTTAATGAGATCGTATCCATGCGATATGCAGTGCAGGCTAGTAGTGCATGCCGATGCAATTGAGTATGAAACTCCTTTGGTTTTGAAAAACGTTGAAATTGCTGCAGAAGTCGTGTTGCTCATAGTTTTTGTCACAGAGTATGGACCAATTTTTTTTACTCCATTCTCTGAAGCCGCCTCTATCACTCGTTTTAGCTCTCTGCTTGATCCTGTTCCTGATCCAACCACTACACCAGTTTCTGTATTATCCAAATCTGCTTCAGTTAGGCCTGCATCTTTTACCGCATCCTGGGTTGCTAAAAAAGAGTAGCCTGCTGTTTCAGACATAAATCTCATAGCCTTCCTATCTATTAATGAAAAGTCTGCCTCTACAGGGCCTGATACATGACACCTCATGCCATTGTCTAAGTAGTCTTGATTAATTTTTAATCCTGATACCCCATTTTTTAAAGAATCTGTAATTGATGTTTCATCATTTCCAATGGGTGAAATAATTCCAAAACCTGTTATAACTACTCTTTTCATGCTTTTAGTGTATCTCTTAAAAACTGTTCTACATATTCCAAGCTGTCTAGTTTAATGAAGTTTTGTGTGGTTTCAATGCAATTATTTATCGATTTATCTCTTTCGATTCTTGTTGCATCAAAACCATTATATTTTTCAATCAGTTCTACTATTTGTGAATATTCTTTTGTTTCTATCAGCTGGTAAATCCTTTTTCTTTCCTCTTCGGTAGAATCATTAAAAGCAGCAATTAGTGGGTATGTAAATTTACCTTCGGATAGGTCTTTATATTTTGCCTTTCCTGTTACCGATTCATTGGAAAAATCAATCAGATCATCATTTAGCTGGAACGCAAAACCAAATTCATGACCCAATTTATAAAGTAGATTAAGATCTTCCTCTTTGAAGTTTGCATGAATTCCAATCGACTGCAATGCTCCAGAAAACAATACAGCAGTTTTGGCCTTAATAATTTTTATATAGTTTTCCAGTGAAGGTGCCTTATATGTCATTGCTGAAATTTGGTTAAATTCACCTTCAATAAGCTTTTCTGCACAATTAATTAAGATAGTTGCAATATCTTTGTTCTCAAGAGAATTGAGGCAAGAAAATGTTTTGGTGTAAAGATAGTCTCCGTAAAGTAGTGCTTTTTTGATACCTGAAAACTTTAATACTGATGGTTTTCCTCTTCTGAGAGGCGCTTCGTCAATAATATCATCATGAACAAGGGTCGAAAGATGAATCAATTCTGTTGTTGATGCCAGTTCTAGAAGTTTTTGATATTCAATGCCAATTCTGTGCCCATACAAAAAGATTATTTTAGATCGAACATATTTACCATCAGAGCTAAAAATAAAGTCATTAATTTTTTGGATATCTTTCTGCTTGGAAAATGTGATATTCTCCATTTTTAGCTTTACTTCAGCTAAAAATTCAGTTAAATTTTGTTCCTCAATTGAAGGCATAACTATATATTAAATAATGTACGCAATTATAGACACAGGAAATGGACAAGAGAAAGTAGAAGTTGGTTCTCAAATAGAGGTTGATTTTCTTTCAGATAAGAAAATGGGTGACCAAGTTAAGTTTGAGAAAGTTTTACTTATTTCCGATGGCAAAGCCCCGAAAATTGGCAAACCTTATGTTTCTAAAGCATTTGTTTCTGGAAAAATAGTAAGCCAAGATAAAAAAGATAAAGTGTATGCAATTCAATTTAGAAGAAGAAAAGATTCCAAAAGAATTGTTGGACATAGACGAAAAGTTACTACAATAGACATTAAGGAAATCAACAATGGCACATAAGAAAGCTGGTGGCTCCAGTAAGAACGGAAGAGATTCGAATCCTAATTTTTTAGGAGTCAAAAGGTATGGCGGTCAAACAGTCAACGCTGGAGAAATAATCGTCAGACAAAGAGGCACTAAATTTCATCCTGGCTTAAATGTAGGTATCGGCAGAGACGATACTTTGTTTGCCCTAAAATCAGGAAATGTTCAATTTCAAAAGAAAGGCCCCAACAAAAGAAATTTTGTCAGTATAGTTCCTAATAGTTAAACACAATGGCTTTTTACGATGAAGCCAGAATCAAAGTAATATCTGGAAAAGGTGGTGATGGTTGCGTAAGCTTTCGGCGCGAAAAATACATTCCTAGAGGTGGTCCTGATGGTGGCGATGGCGGAGACGGGGGCAATGTCTATATCAAATACAATTCTCAATTAAACTCACTTGTTTCATTAAAGGGAAAGAAGGTATTTTCTGCTAAATCGGGCAAATCTGGTAAAGGCAAAAATATGAAAGGCTCTTCAGGAGATGACGAAACAATTTTAGTGCCAGATGGTACATTGATTTTCCATCAAGATACAGATGAGCTTATTGGTGAGATTACTCCTGAAACCCCGGAGATATTAGTGGCTCAAGGTGGAAAGGGCGGTCTAGGAAATGCTAGATTTAAATCTTCAACCAACCAAACTCCAACGAAAAATACATCAGGCACAGAATCTGAAGAAAGAAATCTATATCTTGAACTTAGACTAATTGCAGATGTTGGTTTATTAGGGCTGCCAAATGCAGGGAAATCGTCATTAATTAATACAATTACTAACTCAAAATCAAAGATAGGGTCTTATGAGTTTACTACTCTCTCGCCATCACTAGGCATTCTCAAAGATGAAAAGAAAACACTTAGCATTGCAGATCTACCAGGACTAATTGAAGGAGCATCAGAAGGCCTAGGTCTTGGCTTAAGATTCTTAAAACATGCTTACCGAACTAAGTTATTGATTCATGTCGTTGATGGATCTGCTGGAATAGAGGATGCAATCAGGTCTTACTCAGTAATTGAAGATGAGTTGAGGAAGTTTTATCTTGATTTCTCGCAGCAGGAAAGATGGATTTGTATATCAAAAGTTGATCTTATGAATCCAGAGATGATCTCATCTGTTGTGCAAAAATTTCAATCAAATTACCCCAAAATTCCAATTTACTGCATTTCCTCAAAGAGCAATGAGGGACTTGAGCATTTAAGTGATAGATTGCTTAGCTTGATTTAAGTCGTGCGTTCAGCCTGCTTTTTAATCTGGATGCTTTATTCTTATGAATAGCACCTTTATCGGCTAGGCTATCAATCTTTGATTGAGCATTTTTAAACACTTCGCCAGATTCTTTATCTGAGCTTTCAATAGCCTTCACAACAGACTTTACTGCTGTTCTAACCATAGATCTCTGAGCATGTTTAAGCTCGTATCTCTTGGTGTTCTGTCTAGCTCTCTTTTCAGCTGATTTTGAGTTTGCCATATTTTATACCTTGGTGGAGGCGGCGGGATTCGAACCCACGTCCGTCATCACTTCCTCCTCGTTTCTACATACATAGATTCATCAATTAATTTCACTTTAATGTAGCCTGATGATCAAGACACATTAAGCATAGCCCTAAAAATTCGCTTAAACTTTGGGCAAAGTCTAAATATATCCTACTAAATTGACTATTATCAAATGTTGTAGGTCACAAATGATAACAGGTTGACATTAAGCTGCCAATCTATAGTTGTAGTTATCTGCAACTAATTTTTTGAGCAAATTTTAACGAGTTATGATCATTCTCGGTATGCACTTCGGGTTCCGTGGTAGTCGTCAAAGCCAAAATACGCCCCCGGACCGAGAATGATACTGGTTATTTGAAGTTTTTTAAAGCTCTTTCTGACTCCCTTTTAAGATCATCAATTTTTTTTGCATGTTTTTTATCGTAGTTTTTCTTCCCTTTCGCAAGTGATATTTCTAGTTTAGCCAATGGTCCTTTCCAAAATAGCTTTACAGGTACGCATGTCTGGCCCTTAGCAGAAAGAGCAAAAGATATTTTTTCAATTTCGCGCCTATTTAATAAAAGTTTTCTAAAACGCTCAGGATTTAAGCTATCCTTTTGATTAATAAAGTTAACAGGGTCAATTCTTGATCCCACCAACCACAGCTCGTTTTTAATTATTTTGATGTACGCCTCTTTTAGATTTAAACGCCCCTCTCGCAATGATTTAACTTCCCAGCCCTCAAGTTCCAAGCCTGCAACAAATTTATCCTCAAGAAAGTAATCGAATCTTGCTTTTTTATTTGTTGCAACGGTTTTATTATTCATATGTATGATTTTACAAGAACAATCAAAGCTTCTCAGCTATTTAGGTCTTTTGCCATTTATCTTTTCTTGTATCTTGATTTGGATTATACCAAGCCTAGCTATCTACATTTTGATAGGGTTCATTGCTTATTCGCTTCTAATTTACATTTTTCTTACAGGAAGTTGGTGGGGATTTGCTTATAGCTCAGGCAATTCGTTATATATTCCAATTCTTTTATTTTTTTCTCCCTTCTTAATTTTTCTACCCTTTGTTTATATAGAGCAATTGATAAGGGATAACCTCAATCTTCTTCAAAACTACAACTTAATCCTGAGCTCTCTTGTTGCTCTTGTATGCTCCTATGAGATTGGTCATTTATATGAACTAAGAAAAATTAAATTAAAAAGCGAATATATCAATTTAAGATTTCAATTAACTTTTTCAGTAAGAATTTGCCATTTACTAATGATTGCGTTTATATTTATGTAACACAAACTTATGCAATCAAAATCAAATCAGTGGAATAACAATCTGGCCTTTTTGCTAGCAGCAACAGGATCTGCTGTTGGTTTGGGCAATATTTGGGGTTTTCCTTACAAGGCAGGGGAAAATGGAGGAGGTCTTTTTGTACTTCTTTATTTATTCTTTGTGATAGTTTTAGGTCTACCCGTTTTTATGGCTGAAGTATTTATAGGCAAAACTGGTAAAGGAAATCCAGTTTCAGCAATCGAAAACCTTGCAGTGAAATCAAAATCATCTAAAAGTTGGAACCTTGTTGGTTACGCTGGTATTCTGGCTAGTCTCATTATCGCAGGCTACTACGCAGTAATAGCAGGTCTAGTTGTAAACTATGGCTTTATTGCAGCCGCAGGTTTTGGGGTAACTGACCCATCCACAGTCTATGCATCTGAAGTTGCTAATTTTTGGGAAATGACATTTTGGTTCTCAGCTTTCTTAATTGCTTCTGGTGTTGTTGTTGGCTATGGAATTGATCAGGGGATCGAAAAAGCAATGCGTATTCTTCTGCCCATGCTATTTGTTTTGGTAATTTTAATGGTGGGCTATGGAGCTGTAAAAGGTGATATGGCATCTGCGTTAAATTATTTATTCTCATGGAAAGCTGATCAATTTAATGCAGGAACAATCCAAGCTGCTGTAGGACAAGCATTCTTTTCTCTAAGTATTGGCATGGGAACTTTAATGGCTTTTGGATCCTATATGCCAAAGGATCAAAAATTGGGAAATGCCTCAGTAGTAGTTGTAACAGCTGATACCGCAGTTGCACTATTTGCTGGATTAGCCATTTTCCCATTAGTGTTCTTTTTTGCTCTTGATCCTACCGCAGGAACAGAACTTGTATTTAAAACAATGACGACCGCTTTTTCAGAAATGGGACCTCTTGGACAGTTTATAGGGCCGTTATTTTATTTCTTGCTAGCTGTAGCGGCATTTAGTTCAATGATATCTATTTTAGAACCAAGCGTTGTCTTTTTGTCTGAGAAGTTTTCAATATCACGCGTAAAAGCCACAACATTTGTAATCTTATTCTGTTTCTTGCTATCGCTAGTTAGTGTTGCTGGTTTCAATGTTTGGAAAGATGTCTCAATAGGCGCTCTAGATAATCCATTCGAAGCTATGAAATACCTCGCGGATGATTTCTTGCTTCTTTTAGTAGGCACCGGTATATCAATTTTTGTTGGCTGGAGACTTGAGAATACAATCAACTCAGAAGCTACGGGCATTACCAATAAAGGATTACTAAATCTTTGGGTGGTTATCCTTAAGTGGATAAGCCCAATAAGTCTACTAACTATTTGGGCACTTGGTAACTTACAAATACTATTCGGCATTTCTTTCTTTTAGTGCAGATAGAGGTTATTCAAATAGGCGAAGCATACTTCTCGCAAATAGTAGAAGTTCCTAATAACTGCACAGCTAAAGAAGCCATTCAGAAATACCTCCCTAAACAATTAAGTCATAAACTTTCATCTGATTTTTCATTAGGCATTTGGGGTGTAAATCTTGATGGACGTTTTTTACCAGAGCCAGCAAGTTATCGTTTGAAACCAGAAGATAGGCTAGAAATCTATTATCCTCTTAAGTGCGACCCAAAAAAAACTCGGAAGGCTAAAGCTCTGAATCAAGCTTCAGGATAATTACTTCTTCAAGGAGACCGTTCGCATCAAATTTAACTTTTATTTTATTCTCGGCCAGAATCTCATCTCCTTTAGCCACTTGATAGAAATAGTCCCAAACATCTGGTTCAAAAAAATTCTCAAAAGTAGGGTTCCCAAGAATAAAAACAACTTGATCTTTGCTCATACCAATCTGAAGCTTATCAATATTCTCCTGATTAAAGACTGTACCCTGGGTAACTGTAACTCTATATAGGCCTGCACTTGCGCATGAGGCAAGTATTAAAGTTATAATAATAAGGGTAAGGATTTTTTTCATTTGAGATAGGATAAAGGTAATGTCAGAAAATACCAAAAAAAATTTACAAGAAGCTGGTCTTAAATCAACCCTCCCTAGATTAAAGATTATGGAAATACTACAATCTGGTAAGCATCTTAGCGCTGAAGAAATTTATAAATATCTCATTGATAACAGTTATGACGTCGGTTTAGCAACAGTTTATAGAGTTTTGACTCAGTTTGAGAATGCTGGGATAGTCATCAAGCATTCATTTGAATCCTCTAAATCTGTTTATGAGTTAAATGATTCAGATCATCACGATCACATGGTATGCCTAGAATCAGGAAAGATAATTGAATTTCATGATGAAGTTATTGAGGCAAGGCAGGAAGAAATTGCTAAAAAGCATGGATACGATCTTGTTGACCACAACATGGTTCTGTATGTAAAAAAGAAAAAATAACCTTATAATTCTCAAAATGAAAGAAGACAACAACCAACCAGAAACAATAGAAGAGCCTTTAGAAAAGCAAGAATCAGGTGAAAATTCTGAGCTGAATACCCTTACCTATGAGGAGCTTCAACAGAAAAATGAAGAACTACAAGAAGAAGCTCTAAGAGCAAGAGCAGAACTAGAAAACTTTAAAAAGCGCGTTTCAGCAGAAGTTACCAACACACTTAAATACGCAAATACAGAACTTCTAAATGCATTAATACCAATTATCACGTCTTTAGAAAAAGCTATAGATAACACCGAAGACCAAAAAAGCATTGATAAAGAGGGTGTTTTGCTAATATTAAATTCCTTTGAAAAAACACTTGAGAATTTCAACATAGCTCCTATAAATCCCATTGGAGAGGAGTTTAACCCTGAGTTGCATGAAGCAGTTTCTATGGTTAACGAATCGGGAGAAAACGACAATATTGTCGTAAAAACTCTCGAAAGAGGTTGGTTGCTCAATGAAAGAGTCATCAAGCCTGCTCTGGTAGTTGTCAATAAGCACAACTAAGAAAAAAAGAGGACAAAATGGGAAAAATTATTGGTATTGATTTAGGCACGACTAATTCGTGTGTCGCTGTAATGGAAGGAAATGAACCTGAAGTTATTTCAAACTCAGAAGGAAACAGAACCACACCATCTGTTGTTGCATATTCAACAGATGGTCAGATACTAGTTGGCCAACCAGCTAAGAGACAAGCAGTTACAAATCCTGAAAAAACCTTGTTTGCTGTGAAAAGGCTTATTGGTAGAAAATTTAAAGACGATGAAATTCAAAAAGATCTTAAAAATGTTCCTTTTGGTATTGTTGAGGCTGAGAATGGCGATGCTTGGGTTGAGGTTGATGGTAACAAAATAGCTCCACCTCAGATTTCAGCAGAAATCTTGAAAAAAATGAAAAACACAGCAGAAGACTATCTTGGCACTAAAGTTGATGGAGCGGTTGTCACTGTTCCAGCATATTTTAATGATTCACAAAGACAAGCTACAAAAGCAGCAGGAAAAATTGCGGGTTTGGACGTAAAGAGGATTATTAATGAGCCTACTGCAGCTGCATTGGCATTTGGTCTTGATAAATTAAAAAAAGATGGCGTTATTGCAGTCTATGACCTAGGAGGCGGAACATTCGATATTTCAATTATAGAAATGACCAATGTTGATGGTGAATATCAATTTGAAGTGATTTCTACCTCTGGTGATACTCATTTGGGTGGGGAGGATTTTGACTTGTTATTGATAAAACATTTTATTGAAGAATTCAAAAAGGAATCAGGTTTTGATTTAAATTCAGATCCTATGGCCCTACAAAGATTAAAAGAAGCAGCTGAAAAAGCGAAAATTGAACTATCTTCTTCAGAGCAAACCGAAATAAATCTACCATACATAACTGCAGATGCCTCTGGACCAAAACACTTTGTACAGAAGCTAACAAGAGCAAAACTTGAATCTCTTGTCGGTGATCTTGTGGCTAAGAGTTTAGATCCAGTAAAAACAGCTTTAAAAGACGCAAAATTCACACCGAAAGATATTGATGAAGTAATTCTGGTTGGCGGCCAAACCAGGATGCCCTTAGTACAGAAAACAGTAGCAGATTTTTTTGGTAAGGAGCCAAGAAAAGATATCAATCCAGACGAAGCGGTTGCTCTAGGTGCAGCTACTCAAGGGGCGGTTCTTAGTGGCGAAAGATCCGATGTATTGTTGCTGGATGTTACACCATTAACTTTAGGCATAGAAACACTTGGCGGTGTCATGACTCCACTTATTGAAAAAAATACCACCATACCAACAAACAAATCACAGGTCTTCTCAACAGCAGAGGATAACCAAACTGCAGTAACTGTCCATGTCCTTCAAGGTGAAAGAAAGAAAGCTACAGACAACAAGTCATTAGGGCAGTTTAATCTTACAGATATTGCTGCAGCACCACGAGGCACACCTCAGATTGCTGTGACATTTGATATTGATGCCAATGGTATCATTAATGTATCTGCAAAAGACAATTCAACAAATAAAGAGCAATCAATAACCATCCAAAGTGGAAGTGGTTTATCAGAGGAAGAGATTGAAAAAATGGTAAAAGATGCCGAAGCAAATGCTGAGGAAGATAAAAAGTTCGAAGAATTAATAACATCTAGAAACATGGCCGATGGATTAGCTAGCTCAACTAAAAAAGCTTTAGAAGAAAATGGAGACAGCTTGTCAGAAGAAGAATCTAAATCACTTCTAGAAGCAATTTCAAAAGTTGAAGAGGCTTGCAAAGGAGATGCAAAAGAAGATATTGATAGTGCGGTAGAAGAGTTATCAAAAATTGCTCAGCCTCTCTCAGATAAGCTTTTCAAAAAAGAGTCTGCAGAATCACCACAGTCAGAAAACTCTGATGAGCAGACCGATAATGATACTGTCGATGCTGACTTTAAAGAAGTTGACGATGATAAAAAATCCTAGTAGTGAAAAGGGATTATTATGAAATCTTAGGGGTTGATAGAAACATCACCCCTGAAGAGCTAAAAAAAGCTTTTAAAAGATTAGCAATAAAATATCACCCTGATAAAAATCCTGATAATAAAGAGGCAGAAGAAAAATTCAAAGAAGCTGCAGAGGCCTACGAAGTCTTAAGCGATCCATCCAAAAGAGCTACCTATGACCAGTTTGGTCATCAGGGAGTTAGCTCGAACTTTGGCCAATCTGGCTATAGAGATGTAAACATTAACGATATCTTCAATAATATTTTTGGTGACGAAATTTTTGGGGATATATTTGGCGACATCTTTGGCGGAGGTAGGACAAGAAGACCACCAAGAGGAAGACATATTCAGATGTCTTTAGACTTGTCTTTAAATGATGCTGTCTTTGGGAAAACAGTTGAAATTAAGCTGCCGAATAATTCAAAAAAAGTTTCTGTTAATATCCCGCCAGGAGTTGATGCTGGCAATAAAATCAGATTGTCAGGAGAAGGTGAGCCAAGTCAATATGGAGGTGAAAATGGAGACCTTTATATTGTGGTTAATGTTCTTAAACATCCTTTCTTGGAGAGAGAAGGAAATCATTTATACTGCGAAGTGCCTATAAGGATTGATCAAGCAATCCTAGGAGCGGAAATTGAAGTTCCAACACTCACAAAGAATGTGTTGTTAAAAATTCCTTCCGAAACTCAAACGGGTAAGGTGTTTAAATTAAAAGATAAAGGTGCAGGCTCAATTCACGGCAGGGCTTCAGGAGATTTGTATGTGAGGATTGTGATTGAGACTCCTCAAAGAATTTCAAACTCACAAAAGAAAGCCATAGAAGAAGCATTCAAAGGGATGGAAAAGAATTTTTCTGAAAGCGCTGATTATTCTAACAATCTCAAAAATAAATAATAATGAAAATTTCTCTTCTTGGTTCATCTGGTAAGATGGGCAAATCTTTGATTGAACTCGCTCATAATGACCCAAGTGTTTCAATTACCAATGCACTTGTGAGGCCAGATTCAATATATTTAGGCAAAGATGTTGGTGAAGAACATTTTAACAAAAGATCTGGTCTAACGTTTTGTGCTTTTCCAGATGAAAATTTTGATATTTTTATAGATTTCTCTACAAATAATCGACTCGAAGAAAAGATTGAACTATATAAAAAATTTGGAAAATCTTTGTTATTCTGCGGTACAGGCCTTAGCAAGGATGAGGAGCTTAAAATTAAACAGCTTAGTTCAAGCTTTCCTGTTTTCTATGCACCAAACACATCTTTAGCATTGAATTATCTAATGAATATGGCAAAAAAAGTTTCTACCTCACTTGATTTTTCAGAGATCATAATTGAAGAACAGCACCATAAATCAAAGATTGACATCCCTTCTGGCACTGCAAAAGAGATAGCAGAATCTTTACATATTGATGCAAATAACATTCTATCTAAACGTGAAGGCAGCTTAGGCAATTACCATAAAATCATATTTAAAAATAAAAATGAGGAGATCCAAATTTCTCATTTTGGGTTAAGTAGGAAACTGTATGCAGAAGGAGCAATTAATATTGCAAAATGGTTTTACCAAAAGCCTAAAAACCTTTATCATATGCAAACTTTAATTAAAGAAATTTATGAGTAAAGCAAAAGTTACAATAGAGCAGCTCTTCGAGCTAGGAGCTCATTTTGGCCATAGAAAAAGGTTTTGGAACCCTCATATGGAGGATTACATCTTCTGTGAAAAAAATAATATACACATAATTAACCTATATAAGACACAAGAGAAAATTCTCGAGTTATACGATACATTCAGAAATTTATCAGCAGTTGGTAACAAAATAATGATCGTAGGCACAAAAAGAGTTGCATCTAGCTATGTCAAAGATTTTGGTGAGAAAACAGGCATGCCATACATTTCGCATCGTTGGCTTGGCGGGATGCTTACTAACTGGAAAACTATCAAGATCCCAATCAACAAACTTTTAGAGTTTGAGGAAAATAAATCATCAGGACAACTTGGCGGAATGATTAAAAAAGAAGCTGTTCAGCTCGAGAAAGAAATGAAAAAACTTTCTTTAAATTTTGATGGCGTAAAAGATATGAAAGGTTTACCAGACGCGCTGTTTGTCATTGATGTTGAAAATGAAAATATTGCAGTTGAGGAGGCCCTTAAGATGGGAATTCCTGTGTATGGTCTTGTTGATACAAATAGTAATCCAAAAAACCTTACCAATTTTGTTCCTATTAATGATGATTCATCAAAAACAATCAAATTTGTATTAGATCTATTGTCTGAAGCTGTGCTTGATGGTCAGGATTCAGCAAGAAAGCAAGGCCTAGTGCAAAAACTTGACGGCGACAAAGGGCCGAAAGTCTTCTCACTAAACGCTACAACTAAAAAAGTTTCAGTTAAGCCTGTTGAAGAAAACATTGAGAAAGAGAAAGATCAAGTTTTAAGCCAAGAACCAGAAGTGCAAAACGAACAGCCTCCTAAAGTTGAAGAAAAAGCAGAAGTTCAAGAAACAAGTGCAAAGATGACCAAATCTGCGCTTGCAAAACTTACCAAAGCTCAGCTTGAAGAAAAAGCAAAAGAGTTAGGCATCACGATCGAAGGAAAGGTTCTGAAAGCAGATCTTGTTGAACAAGTCTTTAAAGCACAATAAATATTATGATCACAGCTCAATTAGTTAAAGAACTTAGAGAAAGAACTGGCATCTCAATGATGGATTGTAAAAATGCCCTTAGCGAGACAAATGGTGATGTTGATGCGGCTATTGAGGTTTTAAGAAAGAAGAGTGTTCTTAAAGCGGAAAAGAAAGCTGATCGCGCTACAAATGAAGGCGCCCTTGTTGTAGGTGTAGCAGATACTTATGGATTCATAGTTGAGGTTAATACCGAAACTGACTTTGCAGCCAAAGACCAAGATTTCCAAGAATTTCTCAACGCCTTAAAAGAGTATTGTAATACTAATAAGCCAGATTCATTGGAGGAACTCAACGATGGTTTTAAAGACAATCTTTTACAAATAATTCAGAAAATCGGCGAAAATATAAAAATCTCCAATTATCAACTGATTGAAGGCAATGCCTCTAATATATCAACATACATCCATTCTGATGGGAAGCTTGCTTCATTAGTATTGCTCGCGAACAGCAATGATAGCTTAGGTAAGGACATAGCAATGCAAGTTGCAGCAAACAATCCATTAGCAATTTCACCAGACGATATCGATGTGGCAATACTTGATAAAGAAAAAGAGATTGCTTTGGCTACACTTGAGAATGAAAACAAGCCTGAAGAGATCAAAGAAAAAATCGTTCTTGGAAAATTAAATAAGTTTAAGCAAGAAAATTCTTTGCTTGAGCAGCCATTTATCAAAAACCCAGACCAAAAAATTCAAGATCTAACCAAAGATAATTCCATTCTAGGAATTATAAGGAGAAAGGTAGGAGAGTGAGCTCTCTTACTTTTAAGAGAATCCTTTTAAAATATAGTGGAGAAGCTGTTGCTGGCTCAAAGGAGCAAGGGATAGACCCTTCTGTTCTACATTTCATGTCCAATGAAATAAAAAGCATTGTTAATAAAAAAGTTGCCGTCGGTTTAGTTATTGGTGGCGGCAATCTCTTTAGAGGTGAAGAATTAAATCAAGATGGTATAGACAGAGTTGCGGGTGACCACATGGGCATGCTTGCAACGGTTATGAATGGTATAGCACTAAGAGATTCACTTGAGAGGCTGGGAGTAAAAACAAGAGTAATGTCAGCAATACCAATGCCAGGGATTGTAGAGCATTACGATAGAAGATTAGCTATTCAATTATTAGATGCTGGTTTTGTTGTAATTTTCACTGCTGGAACTGGAAACCCCTTTTTTACTACAGATACAGCAGCGTGCTTAAGAGCTATTGAGGTTGGAGCGGACTTGATGCTAAAAGCCACAAAGGTTGATGGCGTATATTCCGATGATCCTAAGATTAATCCAGAAGCTAGCTTATATAGAGACCTCACTTTTAATGAAGCTATCTCTAAAAACCTTAAAGTAATGGATACCACAGCACTCACACTTGCCAGAGACAATGAAATGAAAATTAAAGTGTTCAATTTTCGTAAAGAAGGAGCATTGCTTGATATAGTAGACGGTGGAGAAGAAGGAACGATAATTACAAATGGATAGTTACGAAAATATAATTGGAGACTGCGAGAATAGAATGCAATCTTCATTGAATAACTTTAACGACAACCTAAAAAAAATTAGAACTGGAAGAGCTAACCCATCAATGCTTGATGGAATAATGGTTGATTACTATGGAACCGAAACTCCGTTAAATCAATGTTGTTCAATAACAGTTGAAGATTCTAAGACTCTAAGTTTATCTCCTTGGGATAAGTCTCTTGTACAAGAGATAGATAGAGCAATACAAAAATCTGACTTGGGAATAAATCCAACTGTTGCTGGAGAGGTTCTAAGAATCATCATGCCTCCACTTACTGAAGAGTCTAGAAAAGATCTGACTAAACGTGCAAGAAATGAGGCAGAAAATGCAAGAGTAGCAATAAGAAATATTAGAAGAGATTCATTGGCTTCAATGAAATCTCTAGAAAAAGATGGTGAGCTAACTAAAGATGACATATCAGATTCTGAAAAAGACATACAAGAAATAACCAATAAATATATAAATTTGGTTGATCAATCCGTAGCTGCAAAAGAAAAAGATCTTCTAACAATCTAATGGCAGAACCAAAGTCAGTAGCCATCGTCATGGATGGAAACAGAAGGTGGGCAAAGAAAAATAATCTTCCTGTATCACAAGGGCACCGTGCAGGAATTGAATCATTAACTAAAATTGTTAAGCATGCAAAAAATATTGGAGTAAAACATTTGGTTGTTTATGCATTCTCGACAGAAAATTGGAATCGCAAACAATTTGAAGTTAATGCTTTAATGAATTTAATAAATTTTGGAGCTGATACAAAATTAAATGAGCTTATTAATAATGAAGTTAAGTTAAATTTTATTGGTGACCTGGACGCACTTCCTACTTCCTCAAGAAAAGCTATTGATAAGTGCAAAGAGAGCACAAAACAATTTGAAGGCTTTACGCTAACGGTGGCAGTAAATTATGGCGGCATATGGGATTTTATAAATACTATCACCAAAGCAAAAAAAATAGAGACTCCTTTAAACGAAGAAAACTTAATCTCACTTACAAGTTTTGGCAATGAAATTGACCTCTTTATTAGAACAGGTGGAGAAAAAAGACTTAGTAATTTTCTCTTACCTAACATCGCTTACGCAGAATTGTTTTTTACTGAAACATTGTGGCCTGACTTTAGTGAAACAGATCTAGATCATATTCTTGCAGAATATAAACTAAGGAAAAGGAGATTTGGCGAATGAAATCCATTTCAATTTTTGGGTTTACCGGATCAATTGGCACTCAAGCGCTGAATATTTTGGCAGATTCAGAAGATTTTGTTTTTGATTTTTTTGTGTGCAACAAAAATGTTGATGTAGCAGCTCCGCTAATCAAAAAGTTTGCCCCAAAATATGTCTTTGTTGATGATAAAGAGGTTAGAGAAAAAATTAATCAGAGCGAATTCCCTTCAAGCATTTTCATTCAAGATTACAATAATTTGCTAAATCTTATTGAAGAAGATCCAAGTGATATCTACCTTTCAGCAATAAGTGGCTTTAGCAAGGTAGAACTTACCCTTCTAGCCGCACAATCTGGAAAAAGACTTTTATTAGCAAATAAAGAGTCTTTAGTGATTATGGGGACAAGACTTATGCAGATTATCAGAGACAGTGGTACTGATTTAATCCCAATTGACTCTGAGCATTACTCAGCTTATTTATCATTAAAGCAATTGGATAGATCTGAGATATCAAAGCTTACTTTAACAGCATCTGGTGGACCATTTGAAGGCCTGCCTCTTGAAAAACTTAAGAATAAAAATATTGCAGAGGCTCTTAACCATCCAAACTGGGAAATGGGAAGTAAAATTTCTATTGATTCTGCAACCTTAGTGAACAAATGCTTTGAAGTCATAGAAGCCCATCATCTATTTAATCTTAGCGAAGAGCAACTTGGTATAGTTATTCATCCACAAAGCATCATTCATTCATTAGTAGAGTTTAAAGATGGATCATACGAGGCTCAGATGTCTGAACCAGATATGGGATTTCCATTGTCGTATGGATTTTATAAACAAAGAGTTGCTTTTAAAAAGAATAAAAGAGCAGATAAGCTGTTAAATAGCTTAAATTTGACTATAAAAGAATTTCCTCAAGATAGAAGTTTCTTGTTGGACATAACTAAAGATATTATTCAGAATGGGGGCAATAGAGGCTTGGTTTTTGCAGCTATAAACAATTATGCTGTTGAAAAGTTTTTAAACGAAGAAATTAGCTTCATCGATATATATAATTTAATTAGAAGCAATTACGAGGAAATTGAAAAGAAAGACTTGTTAGAGCTTGGAGAATTGAACGAAAACTATATAGAAATTCAGGAACAAATAAGAAATTGATATGTACATTTTAGTTGGAGCTGTAATCTTATTCTTGGTGCTAGTAACATTCCATGAATATGGGCATTATTCAGTTGCAAGGTTTTTTAAAATAAAAATACTTAAATTCAGTATAGGATTTGGGCCGGATATCATTAATTGGAGAAATAAAGAAGGTGTAAGATTCTCCTTATCTGCAATTCCTCTAGGAGGCTATGTGGCTTTCCATGATCCAGGTGATGTTGACAACTATAACAAACTCTCAAGCGAAGAAAAAAAATACGTTCTTGCAAATAGGCCAGCACTAGAGAAAGCTTTAGTGACACTTGCGGGCCCTTTTTATAATTTTATTTTGGCTTTTGTAGTTTTTGCTTCTATTGGGATGTTTTTGCCGCGAGAGTCTGATGTAGCAACAGCGCGGGTGACAGAATTAAGTGACTCAAAGCTATATCAAATCATATCTATTAACGATGTTGCCATAAAAAATGCTCAAGAACTTGAGCTTAGGTTTTTCGAGCAAACGGGCTATACGGGCAATTTAGAAATAAAACTATTTGATTACGATATGCAATCTGAAGTAGTTTATTCAAAAGAGGTTACAGATTTAACTTTCCCTCAAGATAGAAGTCCATCAGCATATTTCTCGTTTCAGCCTATATTGGATTTTACACCTGTTATTTCATCGGTTGAACAAAGTAGTATTGCTTTTCAGTCAGGCATTAGGGCGGGAGACTTAATAACAAAGATTAACGATAAGGATGTTTTTTCTACGCTACAAGCAAATGAACTGTTAAACCAATTCAATAAAAGGATGTATATTGAGGTGCAAAGAGACGATCAGAAGCAATTCGTTACATTGCCAATAAAACGTGATGGTGAAATTTATGGCATCAGTTTAATGCCTGGAGGAAATAATTTATTTGAATCTATTTCTTATGGTGCTAGTCAAACCTTGTTTTGGATTACAAACACATTTAAATTTTTAGTTAGAACTTTTACTGGCAGTTTAGGCCTAGATAACCTTAGTGGTCCGGTGGGCATTGCAAAGGTTGCTGGAGACTCACTAAGTAATGGCATTATTCCATTTTTAATGTTGATGGCTATTTTAAGTATAAGTTTAGGAGCTTTTAACCTTTTACCTTTGCCAATGCTTGACGGCGGACAATTTTTGTTTATCTTAGTGGAGGAGCTAAAAGGTTCTCCAATTAGCATGAAACTAAAAGCAGCACTTTTTAATCTAAGTTATTTATTAATAATGGTTTTATTCGTTTTTGTAATTGTGAATGATATTGGGAGACTTCTGTGAAAAAGTTTTTTCTTCTAGTATCAACTATATCAGCTCTTATAAGTGCTGATATGGTCGTCGAAGACATTCGAATTCTTGGGCTACAAAGAGTTTCTTTAGGTAGCGTGCTAGATACAATTCCAGTAACAATTGGAGATAGAATAGGCTCAAGAGATTATCAGAGAGTCATACGAACACTTTTTGCCACCGGCCAATTTGATGATGTCGAGTTGTCTTCTGAAGGCAATGTTTTATACATTTCAGTGGAAGAACGACCGACTATCTCATCCATTAAGATTGACGGCAACTCGGCAATAAAAACCGAAGAACTGTTAGGCGCACTTGGCTCAGAAGGGGTTGCCGAAGGCTCAGTTCTTAAAAGAGCTACCTTAGATTTAATAACTAAAGGCTTGCAGGCTCAGTATTCGCAACAAGGCAGATATGGTGCTTCAGTTGAAGTCTCACAAAGAGATCGCCCGAGAAACAGAGTAGAAGTTAGTATCGAAGTTGATGAGGGCTCATCTACTGCCATAGCCTCGATAGAAATAATTGGAAATGAGGTTTATTCCGATGATGAGCTAAAAAGAATTTTTGAACTCTCTGAGGGCTCAATATTATCTGTTTTTACCAATGATGATAAATACACTCGAGAGAAGCTTGTAACCGATCTCGAAAATCTTGAAGCGTATTACAAAGACCGTGGGTATTTGCAATATGGCCTTGAATCATCTCAGGTCTCAATTAGTGATGATCTTGAAGAGTTATTTATAACTTTAATAATTAATGAGGGAGACCTTTATACTGTGAGCAATGCAAAAGTTTCAGGTGAAATTCCATTAGAAAAAGAGTTTTTTGAAGAATTTATTAATATCCCTGAAGGTTCTTACTATTCAGAAGCTTTAATAACAAACTACGAGGAATTTTTTGCAAATATTTTAGGGAACGAAGGCTACACTTTTGCAGAAGTGGAGGGAGTTCCAACCATCGATGAGGAAAATAAGTCGGCTGAGATTACATTCGTATTTAATCCAGGTAGGAAAAACTACACTAGAAGAATTCTTTTCAATGGTAACGCTTTTACAACCGATGAGGTTTTAAGAAGAGAAATGAGGCAATTTGAAGGCGCCCCAGCTTCGAACCAAAAAATCGAACAATCAAAAATTCTTTTAGAGAGAACTGGCTATTTTAAAACAGTAAACGTTGAGACTGTTCCAGTTCCAGGGGAAGAAGATTATGTGGATGTAATTTTTGATGTTGAGGAGCAACAATATGGAAATGTTGTTGGAGGTTTTGGTTACTCACAGTTTGGATTTTCATTTAATTTTAACATCCAGCAACAAAACTTCCTTGGAAGCGGAAATACTGTGGGCATTGGATCCAATGTCAGTGACTACTCAAAGAATATTTTCCTTCAATATGACAACCCTTACTATACAATAGACGGTGCAAGTAGAGGCTTCTCATTAAATTTACGAGAATTTGATTATTCAGCATTTGGCTTGACCGATTACAACACCTCAAGCTACGGAGCTGCGATGACATTTGGTTTCCCAATTTCTGAAATTCAGCGATTAGGAGTAAACCTATCTTTTGATCACACTGAACTTCAGCAGCAAGGTCTTTCATCGAGAGAGATTCTTGATTTTACTCAAGCAGAAGGCTCAGAATTTGATACTTTCAAAGTTCAAGGATACTACACAAGAATTACACTCAACCGAGGGCTTTTCCCAACTGAGGGGACCTTAAATCAAGTTTCATTGCAAACTACAGTACCTGGGTCAAGCCTAAATTACTTTAGATTGGATTACAAAAATGAATACTACCAGCCTCTGTTCGGTGACTTTGTATTTAAAGCAGCTTCCAGAGTCGGGTATACAGGTGCCTTTGGCGACACAGAGATACCCCCTTATTTTGAGAATTTTTACGCAGGAGGACCGTACTCCATAAAAGGATATGAGGCAAACAGTCTTGGCCCAAGAATCACACCTGTTCCATGCTATGGTTACGATTCGGCAAATGACTATTGCCCACCCTTGCAGGATACAAACTTTGATGGGGTGGCAGACACTCCCGCTTACAATCAATATGCTACTTATGGCTTTAATAGACCAATTGGTGGAAATGTATTGCTTGAAACAAGTTTAAATTTAATCTTCAAACTGCCATTTGTTGAAGATAATAATCAATTTAGATCGGCATTTTTTATTGATATAGGAAATGTTTTCTCATCATTCTGTCAAAGCTATCAGACACAATGCTACAGTCCTAATTTTGAAGATTTAAGAGGTTCGTATGGTCTTGGAGGTAGTGCAATTACTCCTTTCGGTCCAGTTAGTGTTTACTTAGCTATACCATTCAACAACGACCCAATTGATAGGGTTAAGAGATTTGAATTTACAGTGGGAAATAAATTCTAAAAACCTCGATTCTTTAAGAAAAGTTAGCTAAAATACCGTCACTTAAGGATTAAAATTATGAACATAATAAAAAAGACACTACTACTAGGTTTAATCGCAGTTTTTTCAGCAGCAGTTTTTGCTGAAGGAACTTATGTATTAAATGCTGAAAGAGCAATGCTAAGCACACAGTATGCAAAAGATACATTTAAGAAGCTTGAAGAAGATGCTGATTTCATCGCTGATAGAGAAAGACTTGAGCTTTTACAAGCAGAAGGTCAAGAACTAGTTGAAAGCTTTCAGCAGGACCAAGAAACAATGTCCGATGAGCAGATTGTAGCCATGCAGAAAAAAGTGCAGGACAAGCAAAATGAAATTCAGTTTCTTGCAAACAAGCTACAGACCAAGGCTCAAGAAGCACAGCAATCAGTAATAAATGATCTTTCAACAGATTTTCAAAGAATTTTAGGTGAGCTCATCAATGCAAAGAGCATGGATATGGTTCTATCACCACAAGCACTATTCTACGCTGATCCAGATCTAGATATTACAGATGAAGTTACAGCTCTTCTGGATGTAGCTTTAGCTGAAAAATCTGATTAATAGACTTAATGTTTTCTATCTCCCTTGGTGAGCTTGCAACAAAGTTAAATGGCAAGCTAGAGGGAGATAAAGACAAAATCATCCATCAATTACAAGACTCACAAAAGTGTGACAGTGATTCAGTTTGCTACATCAAATCACATCTATACATTCAAAAACTATCCCTAAGCCCAGGTGCTGTAATCACTACTGCAGACCTAGCTAAAGAAATAGATGCAAACTGCATTATTGTTGAAGACCCTTATTTTTGCTTTGCACTAGCAACAGGAATTTTTAATGTAGGTTATGAAAAGCTCAATAAATCAATAGAATCTGATATACATCCAAGTGTAAAATTAGGCTACAATTCGGTAATAAACCCAAATTGCAAAATTGGAGCAAATGTTGTTATTCATGACAATGTTTCAATATATCCAAACACTACAGTAGGCGATAATTGCATAATCCATTCGGGTGTTGTTATTGGAAGTGACGGCTTTGGTTTCGCGCCTAAAAACAATCAGTGGCAAAAAATTTATCACCTTGGAGGCGTCGATATTGGAGATAGTGTTGAGATTGGAGCCAATTCAGCAATTGATCGAGGCGTGCTTGGTAATACCCAACTAGAGGATGGTGTAAAACTTGATAATCATGTCCATGTTGCACACAATGTCAGGCTTGGCGCTAACACAGCAGTGGCAGCACAAACTGCGTTTGCTGGCAGTGTGAATGTTGGAGCAAATTGTCAAATTGCAGGCCATGTAGGGGTTACTGGTCATCTTTCGATAGTAGACGGAGTTACTGTGCTTGCTAACACTCTAGTAACTAAATCAATTAATAAGCCTGGGGTTTATAGTGGGATCATGCCGATGATGGAGCACAATGAATCTTTGAAATTTGTTGCAAAATTAAAAAAGAAAAGTGAATAAAGAACAAATTAAATCAGTTTTACCGCATAGAGAACCCTTCTTATTCTTAGATGAGATAGTAAGCGTTAGCAGTGAAGAAGTGGTGGCAAAAAAAAATGTGTCTATTGAAGAAGATTATTTTCGTGGTCATTTCCCAAACTTTCCTGTCATGCCGGGAGTTTTAATCTTGGAGGCAATGGCTCAAACGTGTGGAGTTTTAGGGTCACATATTATGGGCAAGAACGCCAACAAGAACTCGGTATACTTATTTGCTGGCATTGATAAGGTAAGGTTTAAAAGAAAAGTTTTACCAGGCGATGTTCTTACAATAAAATCAAAAGTATTAAGTGAAAAAAGGGGCATTTGGAAATTCATTTCTGAAGCGCATGTTGATAACAGCTTGGCATGCAAAGCAGAAATACTTTGTGCAGATAGAAGCTTAGATGAATAAAATACATCCTACTGCAATTGTAGATCCCTCATGTTCGTTACATGAGTCAGTGGAGATTGGTCCTTACTCAGTTGTCGGACCAGATGTAGAGCTGGGGCCTGACTGTGTTTTGAATGCACATGTAGTAATAAAAGGACCTAGTAAGTTCGGGTCAGATAATTCATTTTTTTCATTCTGTGTTATTGGTGAAGATACACCTGATCTTAAATTTAAAGGAGAAAAAGCTACTTTAGAAGTTGGCTCAAATAATACTTTTAGAGAATTTTCAAAAGTCCACAGAGGAACAGCTGCAGATCTTGGATATACCAAAATAGGTAACAATAATTTAGTCATGCCTGGAGTTATGATTGCTCATGACTGTGTTTTAGGGGAGGATAATATTTTAGTAGATAATTGTGCTTTGGCTGGCCATGTAAAAATAGGTGACCATGTTACCTTGGGCGGATATACACTTGTGCATCAATTCTGCCAGCTTGGGTCTTATTCATTCACTGGAATGGGATCACATGTGACTATGGATGTACCAGCATTTATAAGAGTTGCCGGCAATCCCACAAAACAGGCAGGCGTCAATTCTGTGGGCATGGAAAGGAAAGCATTTTCCAAAGAGCAGATCGCTAACATTAAAAAAGCATACAAAATCTTTTACAGGGAAAATTTAAGAGTCGAAGATGCTGTTGAGAGGATAAAGGCAGAGTGTGAGTTAGATACCCATATCAATCTTTTTCTAGATTCTATTCACAGCTCAACTAGAGGCATTTTAAGATAGTTGAAAATAAAAGTTGGTATTATTTCTGCTGAGCCCTCAGGAGATCTTCTTGGCTTGCAGGCAATTGAAGCACTTAAAACAAAATTTTCAGAAGTTGAGTGTGTTGGTATAGGCGGTGGCAAGTTATTAGAGTATGGCTTGTCAGGCGACAGGAAGCCTATCCAAGTGATGGGATTCATTGAACCATTGCTCAACTTATTTAAGATAGTTAGTTTCCGAAATCAGCTCATAAAAAAATTTAAACAAGAAGAAATTGATCTTTTTATAGGGATAGATTCTCCAGACTTTAATTTTGCAATTCATGAACAATTGTCTAAAGCAGGCATAAAAACAGCACAATTGGTTTGTCCCTCTGTTTGGGCTTGGCGTCCCGGTCGTGCTAAAAAATTTAGATTTCTTGACTACATGCTGTGTATTTTTCCTTTTGAAGTTGGATACTGCTCGAATGTAAGAAAAGAGTCGTTTTTTGTTGGGCATCCACTTGTTGGGACAGAAGATGATTATGCAAATAATTATAGAGAAGACATAATTGCTCTTTTGCCTGGCAGCAGGTCGTCAGAAATAAGGTTTAATCTTCCAGACATGCTCAAAGCTTTTAATAGCTTCAACGAAGAAAATAACTTTAAAGCAATAATCCCTGCGTACGATAGTTCTGCTCAAGAACAAATTAATGATCATATTAAACACTTGGATAATGTTTCTTGTGAGCTATCTCCATCGGTTAAGATTTTAAGCAAATCAAAAGCTGCCGTTATTTGCTCAGGAACCGCATCATTCGAGGCCTTGTTAGCAGAAACCCCAACCGTTGTAGTTTACAAAACCAATAGGTTTAATTATTTTTTACTTGATAGATTTGTAAATTCAGATTTCATTGCCATTCCAAATATTTTAGCTAACACAAAAATTTTTGAAGAGCTTGTTCAGGATAGTTTTACACCAGAGGCTGTTAGCAAAGAATTGCAAAAACTATTAGATAACTTTGACCATAAAGTAAAAGAGCTCAAAGAGTTAAAAGGGCAACTTTCAAAGCCAGACTTTCAGCCTTTTGCAAATAAATTCTTTAATGATTGCAGGGGTTGATGAGGTAGGTTTAGGCTGCCTAGCTGGACCAGTAATCGCCTCAGCCATAATTCTGAGTGGTAGAGGAAGTGAAAGGACTTACAAAGATTCAAAAAAAACTTCTGAAAAACAAAGAGCAGAAAATTATCATTTTTTAAGAAGAAATTGTTATTTTGGCATTGGCGTTGCATCGCCAATGGAGGTTGATCAGTTAAATGTACTTAAGGCCAGTCATCTTGCAATGATTAGAGCTGTGGATAGCTTGCCTGTTAAGCCAAGCAAGATAATTATTGATGGCAAATATATTCCGGAAGGGCTTAAAAATGCAGAATCTATAATAAAAGGTGATCAATTTATTCAAGAGATCTCTGCTGCTTCAAATTTTGCGAAATACTACAGAGATAGTTTGATGGCTGCATATCATCTGCAGTTACCAAACTATAATTTTAAAACAAACAAAGGCTACCCTACACTTGAGCATAAAGATGCAATTTCTGCTTTCGGACTATCAAAGATTCATAGAAAAAGTTTTAAAATTAAATGATGTCTGAATTTACTCATCTACAGGTTAAATCCCACTTTAGTATTAGCTCTGGGCTGCCAAAACCAAGTCAAATCGTAGATGCTGCAATAACAAATAAGATGCAGGCCGTTGCATTAACAGATAAGAATAGTTTTTTTAGTCTAGTTAAGTTCTACAGGTATGCCTTTGAAAAAGGTATTAAGCCAATCTGTGGAGTAGATTTTGATATTTCAACGCAGACAGGAAAGAAAGGCAATGTAATTTTGCTTGCAAAAAATAAAATTGGTTTAGAGCAGTTGTTTAAGTTAAGTACTAATGCTTTTGTTTCATCCAGCCAGGGGGAGCGAACAATACAGGAAGAAATGTTGCTTGAGAATTCATCAAACTTGATATGCATTATGCCAACTACATCTGAAGATGTAGTTGCATTGGCTTTAAATAATGAAGCAGAAATTAATCTTAAGCTAGACGCTTACCAAAAAGCCTTTGCCGAAAACTTTTTCATTGGTAGTTCGAATTTTGGAGAAAGTTACAGCCAAGTCGCTGCATCGGTAAGTGATCTTGCGTTTGCAAAGTCGATACCAGCTGTGGCTTTAAATGATGTTTTGTTTCTTGAACCAGACGATCACTTAGCCCATCAGGCCAAAGTGGCAATAAATAGTGCCACGCTACTTAAAGACGAAATGGATAGCATCAAAATTTCGCCTGAACAGTATTTTAAAAGTTATCAGGAGATGGAGAAAATACATCCTAAAACCTCTATTGATAATACTTTTGAAGTTGCCAAGCTTTGCAACGTTATGGTCGGCGCAGGCGAGCATTTTTTACCCAGATTTGAGGTTGAAGAGCAAACGGATCTTGGGAGCTACTTAGCAAAAATTTCCTCAGCCAAACTGGGTGATTATTTAGATGCAAACAAAGAGCTTGATCAAGCTGCTTATAAAGATAGGCTGGATTATGAACTTAAGATTATTACTGAAAAGGGCTATCCAGGATATTTTTTAATTGTTATGGATTTTGTTAAGTGGGCCAAAGAGCAAAATATTCCAGTTGGTCCAGGCAGGGGTTCCGGGGCAGGCTCTCTAGTGGCATATGTCTTATCAATAACAACACTTGATCCTTTACAGCATGGGCTTTTGTTCGAACGATTTTTAAATCCAGAAAGACCCTCCTTGCCTGATTTTGATATTGATTTTTGCATTGAGGGAAGGGATAGAGTGATTGAATATGTGCAAAAAAAGTATGGAGAAAAATCAGTTGCCCAGATTGGTACCCTTGGCACGATGGCAGCGAGAGGAGTTACAAGAGATGTAACCAGAATACTTGGAAAGCCATACGGTTTTGGCGATATGATTGCAAAAATGATTCCTTTAACTCCAGGAATTAAGCTCAAAGATGCCATTGAAGACTCTGAAGAGCTACAAAATCTTCAAAAAGAGAATGAAGAAGCAGCTGAGGTTCTAGAGCTGGCATTAAAGCTTGAAGGTTGTGCTAGAAGCATAGGCAAACATGCTGCAGGAGTGGTCATTGCCCCAAATGATATTCATGAATTTACCCCTCTGCACTACGATTCAGAAACCAACTCTATAGCCACCCAGCTTGATATGTACGATGTCGAGGATGTGGGTTTGGTGAAATTTGATTTCCTTGGTTTGAGAACATTGACGGTAATTAACAATGCAGTCATGTCTATAGAAAGAATCAATCCTGATTTTAAGCTTAAGGAAATACCCTTCGATGATGCCAAAGTATACAACCTTTTAAGCTCAGGAAAGACGAAAGGCTTATTTCAGTTAGAATCCAGTGGCATGATTGACTTGATTAAGCGACTTAAGCCGGAAAACTTTTCTGACATCGTTGCTTTAGTTGCCCTATACAGACCTGGACCACTCAATTCTGGAATGGCAGATGACTACATTAACAGAAAAAATGGCCGTGAAAGTATTGCTTACCAGCATACTAATTTAAAAAAAGTGCTCAATGAAACTTATGGTGTTTTTGTATACCAAGAACAAGTTATGGAAGCAGCACAGGTTCTAGCTTCTTATTCGCTAGGCGATGCTGACAATTTACGCCGAGCTATGGGCAAGAAAAAAGCAGATGTCATGGAAGAAGAAAAAGGCACCTTTGTTGCAGGGTGCAAAAATAACAACATCTCTGAGAACAAGGCCATTGAAATCTTTGATAATATTGAGAAGTTTGCAGGGTATGGCTTCAATAAATCTCACTCTGCTGCCTATGCATTTATTGCCTATCAAACGGCCTATCTAAAAACACACTACCCATCCCATTTTATTGCTTCGGTGCTATCCTCTGAGCAAGACAAGACCGATAAACTTGAACCGCATGTGAAAGACTGCGGTCTCATGGGGATTGAAATCTTACCGCCAAACATCAACACTTCTTTTGAAACCTTTATTGTCAATAATAAGAATCAAATCGAATATGGGCTTGGTGCTTTGAAAGACGTGGGTAGAAAATTTATTGAGGAGGTTTGTAAAGAGCGAAGCAATGGCAAATTTGCAAGTTTAATGGATTTTGCATCCAGAATTGATCTCAGGAAAGGTGGTATCCGATCACTTCAAAGTCTGGCAAAATCTGGTGCTTTCGACGAAATTGCCGATAGAGACTTAGCCGTTAGTTCGATGCGAAATTATCTTGAAGCCTCAGAGCAAAAATTTAAGTCAAAGGAATCTGGCATGCTGGAAATGTTTGCTTCCAACGATGACCTTAAGGTAAGTGAAGTCACTGTAAAAAAATACTCCGAGCCAGAAAAGCTTAAGATGGAGCTTGAATCTTTTGGATTTTATTTCAGCAAACACCCCGTCTCACTCCTAAGAAAAACGCTCTCAGCTAAGCTTAACCCGATAAAAAAATTGGTGACCTCAAACAGTGAGAAATATATTCCGGTTTTAATCAATCAAAAAAGAGTGATCAAAAAAGGGACAAGTATATTTATTTTTTTAGAGGTTTCGGATGAAACAGGATTAATCGATGTCTCAGTACCCCTTGAGTTGCATGACCTAAAAAAACCCTTGTTCAAAGAAAATTCATTGGTGGTTATAAAGGGTACGGTTGCAGCCGATGATTATCGCAGAGAAAACTTGGAAGACGTTGGCATAAAATTACGGGCCACAGATATTTATCCTATTGATATCGCTAGATCAGTTGTAAACTCGGAAATTAGACTCAGCTTAACAAGAGAAAAGATGCAAACCTTGGGCAACGGAAAGTTTGAAGAGCTAGAGAGTTTAAGCTCGCCTGAAGGTGTAGGCGTAGTCCTTGAATTAAAAGACGAGAAACTCAATATCTCAAGTGAAATTAGAGTTGACAGCATGAAGATTTCCCTTGAGGATAATACGTTCGCAAAATTAGATGAACTAATTGGCGAGGAAAACTATCAAATTTTTTAATGATGGATCAACACTTAGATTTTGAGCAACCAATATACACCTGCTTAGAAAAAATAGAGGAGCTGAAAAAAGCTGTGCCTGCTCCAGAAAACTTGTCAGGGCAATTAAATCAGTTGCAAATTGAAGCCGAAAAAGAGACTGCCAAGATATATAAAAACTTGTCGCCTTGGCAAAAAGTTTTGGTTGCACGTCATCCCAATAGACCGCACACCATAGACTACATAAACAATGTCTTTGATGGATTTGAGGAACTGCACGGTGATAGATTGGGCGACGATGATAAGGCCATCGTTGGAGGTATGGCATTTCTTGATGAGTATCCGGTCGTAGTTATCGGCCATGAAAAAGGTCGTGAAACCGAAGAAAGAGTCGCAAGAAATTTTGGCATGCCACATCCTTCAGGATTTAGAAAAGCCAATAGGTTGATGGAGTTAGCTGAAAAATTTTCACTTCCATTAATTACATTAATTGATACTCCTGGTGCTTATCCGGGAGTTAAAGCTGAGCACTCAGGCCAGCATGAGGCAATAGCAAAAAGCCTAGAAGTGATGTCAGATCTTAGAACCCCAATAGTGAACCTTGTTATAGGTGAAGGTGGCTCTGGCGGAGGTTTTGGCATTGGACTCGCAGATACCGTTGCTATGCTCGAATATTC
>CENU01038999.1_pt1 | contig 47194 bp, 47 predicted proteins | sample 361331 | NCBI WGS metagenome assembly CENU01 (sample SAMEA2619766, study PRJEB7988) | marine metagenome | isolation source: saline water (ENVO:00002010), including | reverse complement strand
ACCGCCACCAATATCACAGGTGATGCCATGGTAACCACTGTAGTTGCTAAAAGTGAGGGCCTTTTAAATACAGAGGTATTCAATGACCCGCAAACTTCAGTTGATGAAGCAGTTTAGATCAGTTTATGAATAGGCTATCAAACGACACAACTATCGCTGATTTATTTCAACAGCATATCGAAGAAAAGCGCTGCAGATTTCACGATATTTTAAAGACAACAGGCTGGAATGAAATTGTTATTGGTTCAGGGAGTGGAAAAGTCCAATTTCAGGACGATATGGCCTATCCATTTAAGGTTAATCCCTACTTTCGAGAATGGATGCCCTTAGATAAACGCAGTAAATGCTTTCTGCGTATTCAATCTAACACTGATAAACCAACACTCTATTTAAATTGCGCAGAGGATATTTGGCACACAGCGCCACAGAGTTTGCCAGAGGGGTTTGCCGAGCCTCTCGAAATTATCGAATATGCCAGTATTGATGCGTTAAAAAAACATCTAGGTAAAACTCAAGATAAAACAGTTTTGATTAATGAAACTAACGATCTAGGCATGCCCGATTCACAATGGAATCCACAGCAAGTCCTAAACGCAATTGATTTCCAAAGACGCAGTAAAACTGCCTATGAGCAGGCCTGCGTTCGACAGGCGACGCAACTTGCAGTACCAGCCCATAGGGCAGCCGAGCAAGCCTTTATGGCAGGAGCTTCAGAATTAGAGATTGCCAGTGCCTATCTTACAGCCTGTAAACGCAGTGAAAATGAAATGCCCTACGCTATTATTGCGGGTATTAATCAAAATGCAGCCGTACTTCATCATCATCAATTAAATAATAAAGCCGTAAAGCCTCGAAGCTTCCTTATTGATGCTGGTGTTCAGTTTAATAACTATGCATCAGATATAACTCGCACCTATGCCTACGATAAGAAAAGTAAATTTTCGTCAATGATCAACAGTTTAGATACAGCTCAGCAACAGCTAGTAGCCCATGGGGGTATAGGAAAAAGCCCAATGGATTTGCAGGTGCTAGCACAGCAAAAAATCGCTCAAATATTGAAAGACTATAATCTGTTAAAGGTTTCAGTAGAACAAGCGTTAGAGCAAAAAATCATTGATACATTCTTTCCCCATGGACTAGGACATCATCTTGGCAGTAACGTACATGATAAAGGCAGTCGATTAGCTAACCCCGCCGGTGATCTTGTTTCAGCATCGGAAAAATACCCAAGTTTGCGAGCCAGTGCTCCAATGGAAGCTAATCAAATTTATACGGTAGAGCCGGGCATATACTTTATCCCATCCCTATTAGATAAGTTGCACTCAGATCAACCAGAAGCTGTTAATTGGGAAGAGATTAATTATTGGATTCCATTTGGTGGTATTAGAATAGAAGACAATATTATTTTGCATCAGGACGGCCGACTAGAAAATATTACACGTGAGGCTTTTCAGTCATAATATCCCTCAACAAATTATAATTTCAGGTTCGAGTGATTCACTCGAACGCATTAAATATTCACATTCTGTAACTTGTTAAAATCAACTCGTTAAGGGCAAAGGTTTTAATAAAATCCTTAAGTATAAAATTAGTTAGAATAATGACAATATTATCATTGCGTTAGAATTTTCAGCCTCAGAGTCGATAAAGTAACCTTTAGTTGCGATTAAAGCGTCGATATAGCCCAAGATCGTATTGAATGCATATCGATACCGCACTAAGCTTATTACACAAAAAAATTAAATTAAATTTTGGGGGTTTATATGGCAGGTTCAATGCCAAGCGGTTCATCAAATTCATCATCTGATGAGCAACAAAAAACACAGACGTTTGCATTTATTGCAATGACATGTCTATTTTTCTTTTGGGGATTTATCACTGTACTCAATGATATTTTAATTCCATTCCTTAAAGATTCCTTTGACCTTAACTATACACAAGCAATGTTGGTTCAATTTTGCTTTTTTGGTGCTTATTTTATCATTTCCCCCTTTGCAGGAAAGTTAATTGATAAAGTTGGCTATCAGCAGGGTATTGTTCTCGGCTTACTGACAACAGCTCTGGGTTGTTTTCTTTTTTACCCATCAGCTGACCTCCATGTTTATGAGCTTTTTTTGTTCGCATTTTTTGTTTTAGCCAGCGGTATAACTGTCCTTCAAGTGGCGGCTAATCCATATGTAGCCGCATTGGGACCTGATAAAACAGCTGCTAGTCGACTTAATTTAGCCCAGGCCGCTAACTCCTTAGGTACAACAGTAGGTCCACTAGTGGGTGCAGCATTGATACTGGGTGTGGTTGCAGCAGATGCCTCCGCCGTTCAAGGGCCCTACATAATGCTAGGCGGATTGCTGGTACTAGCTGCGATTATGTTTCGATTTATCAAACTGCCCAGAATCTCAAGTGTAGAAAGCGGTGAGACCACCAGTGATGAAAATATCTGGGATCGTCGGTCCCTAGTGTTAGGTGCTCTAGCTATCTTCCTTTATGTTGGTGGTGAGGTATCTATTGGAAGCTTCTTAGTAAACTATTTTGCCGAGAGTTCTATTGGTGGCTTAAGCCATGCTGAAGCCGGAGAGATGGTCGCCTACTATTGGGGTGCAGCAATGATAGGTCGCCTTGTTGGTGCCGCCGCAATGAACTACGTTGCACCTACCAAATATCTTTCAATCAATGCATTGATTGCAATCATAATGATTATTGTAAGTATGAATACCTCTGGTAGCACTGCTATGTGGTCAATATTAGCAGTAGGATTCTTTAATTCAATCATGTTCCCAACCATTTTTACCCTAGCGGTTAAAGGTCTTGGATCACTAACAAGTAAGGGGTCTGGACTAGTATGTCAGGCTATAGTTGGCGGTGCATTGATACCCCTAATTCAGGGAGTAGCTGCAGACACTATAGGTATACAGTTAAGCTTTATAGTGCCGATGATGTGTTACATCTATATCGGTTGGTATGCCTTGAGAGGGGCTGATTAAAGCTAGCTCAAGCTAGTGAAGTTATGGTGTAAAAAATACTATTTTTTGTGAGCCAGTTCACATAACTAAAAAATAGTTTAAGTTATAATTGCCAGCGGAAAGTAATGATAGCCTTGGGATTTCACCAAATTAATGGTGGGGAGTTCTTCTAAATAAAATACCTGATTTCAGGGAATAAGAAGAGCAGTTCCAAGGCTGTTACTACCATTCTCCGCCACCATTAAATATTTCAGTACTGGTTTGATTGATGGTCGCTTTGATCAAATAATTCACACTAGTGAAGATTCCTCTCAACTCATCCTGTTAAAAGTACAAATTAGCGATTATAAATTGCCGGCTAAAGATAGATTTTGTATTTTTGTTCATCTTATAGCTAATTTGTAAATATTTACCCTTAATTTAAAATAGAAATAGAGAAAAAATAATGTTAAAAAATAATGTCCGATTACTAATAATCTCAATTTTAATGACAATAGGAGTTCCAGTGAGCGCTGAATTGGATGAAAAAAACCTGTCCTCAAAAATTGAGCAACTAGTGTCACAAATGACATTAAAAGAAAAAGCGCTTCTCACATCAGGTCGAGATGCATGGAGCACTCAGCCCATCGAGCGACTCGATATACCCTACATATGGATGGCTGACGGTCCCCATGGTCTTCGTCGAGCACCAACAACAGATACATGGGGCTATGGCAATCAAGCACCAGCTACTTGCTTCCCTACAGCCTCAGCGTTATCAGCCTCATGGGATATGGAGTTACTACAAGAAGTAGGCGCCGCACTCGGCGTAGAGTCCAATGCATTAGGGGTAGATTTACTGCTAGGACCCGGCATCAACATTAAGCGCTCACCATTAGCTGGGCGAAATTTTGAATACTTCTCAGAAGACCCAATTCTCTCAGGAAAATTAGGTGCAGCCTATATTAATGGGGTGCAAAGTCAGGGGGTCGGAGCAACAGCCAAACACTATGTAGCCAATAATGTAGAAACAAAGCGCATGTGGGCAAACTCAAACGTAGACGAGCGCACATTAAATGAAATCTATATGACGCCATTTGAAATTGCCGTCAAAGAAGCCCAGCCATGGTCAGTTATGGCGTGCTACAACAGAGTGCAAGGCACCTATGGCACAGAATCCCTAAGACTATTAACCGACAAGCTAAAAAATGAATGGGGCTTTAAAGGTTTCGTAGTATCAGATTGGGATGCCGTAGTTGATCGTGTTCAAGGTATACGTGCGGGAATGCATTTAGAAATGCCCGGAAAATCAGCCAGAATAACCAACAAAATGGTTGTTGATGCGGTCAAAAATAATGAATTAGACGAGCAACAATTAGATTCAATTGTAAAAGACCTCCTACGTATCGTGTTCATGGGTCAAAATGTTAATGATAAGCATGGCGATCAAAAGATTGATCAACATCATCAGCTAGCACGCAAAGTTGCAGCAGAAGCCATCACACTATTAAAAAATACCGAAAAATTGCTCCCAGTCGATGCATCTAAATATAAGAAAATCGCAGTGCTCGGTGAGTTTGCAGTTAATCCACGCTATCAAGGCAATGGTAGTTCACAGGTTAAGCCCACCAAGCTAGATAAGTTTATCGATATAATTCGCCAAGAATATGGTCAAGATATTGAGATTGAATACTCAGCAGGTTATAGCCTAGCCAATGATGATGACCTCTCATTGGTAGATGAAGCAGTAGCAGTAGCAGCCAATGCAGATCTAGCACTAGTTATGGCGGGACTGCCATTAAGTTATGAGTCAGAGGGTATTGATCGCACCCATATAGATCTGCCACCCTCTCACAACAAGCTAATTAGTGCCGTTGCCAAAGCCCAGCCAAATACAGCAGTAATCCTTACCAACGGAAGTGCAATTGCAATGCCTTGGGTAGATCAAGTTTCAGCAATTCTTGAAACATGGCTAGGCGGCCAAGCAGGTGCAGGTGCAATCGTCGATGCCGTATTCGGTAAAGTAAACCCATCGGGTAAATTAGCTGAGACATTCCCAGTTCGATTAGAGGACAGTCCAGCCTACCTAAATTTCCCCGGCGAAGACGGGCAGGTAATTTATGGTGAACGCATGTTTGTCGGCTACAGATACTATGATAAGCGCAATATAGAGCCATTATTTCCATTTGGCCACGGTTTATCCTACACCGAGTTTGGGTACAGTGATTTAAAACTATCCGACACAGAACTAACTGACAAAGATAAGCTAGAGGTTAGCCTAACAGTTACCAATACCGGTAAAGTAAAAGGTAAAGAAGTAATACAGCTTTATGTTGCCGATAAAGAGTCAACGGTTCAGCGTCCAGTTAAAGAGCTAAAAGCCTTCGATAAAATAGAATTAGAAGCGGGCGAAAGTAAAAGTGTTAACTTTACCCTTAATAAAAGAGACTTCTCCTACTACAGTAAAGTCTATGATCGATGGTTAGCCGAAAGTGGTGAATTTCAAATTTTAGTCGGTTCATCATCTCGTGATATCCGACTCAAGGGTAATTTAAATCTAAACAATACAGAAAAACTAAATTACACCATGACAATGTTTAGCTTTTTCTCTGAATTTTGGAGTAATCCACAACTTAAGCCCCTACTTATAGAGTTTATGCCAAACTGGATTAAAGCAATGACACCGGCAGGAAAGCCAATTGAAGAAGCTAAAATTGAAGATTTTCTCCAACAACAACCCCTCATAAAATTCCCTTACTTCACAGGTGGAGAAGTTGATGAGCAAAAAATTAAGGCATTTGTTGAGCAAATCAATCAGTTAACTTTTAACCCCTAAAAATAGGGTAGCAGTAATCTCAAGTAGTTTATTGCTACCCAATTCCCCCTCGGGCAGAAATTTATAAAAACCTAAACAAGCTATATTTTGGATAAATAGGAAAGTGATTAAAGGGATATTAAATAGCTAAATTATCGATATAAAATATTTATATGGTAGCTACGGGTGGACTTGAACCACCGACCCCAGCATTATGAATGCTGTGCTCTAACCAGCTGAGCTACGTAGCCACTATGAGTTTGGAAGTCGTTCCATCTGTTGCAGTTACTGTTGGAACGGGCGCGCATTTTCGCTACAGATAGCCTGTTTGTCAAGCCATTCCCCTGTTATATCAATGATGTGAGGCTATTTTTTATATTCGCTATTTATCGGTGGTTTTTTTGTTAGGCTTTTTTGGCAATAGCAGTGGCAATGGATCCGCTGACCACTAGTATTGCACCTAAAATAGATATTCCTGTCAGTGGTTCTACAGCCATATCTGATATAGGTATTAGCTGGGCGATGGCAATGGTGAAAAGCGGGGTGATGGCGATGATTGCGCTGACTCTAGAGGCTTCTAGGTGCACCATGGCCTCGGCAAAGCATCCGTAGGCAATGAATGTGTTTAGCCCGCAAAATAGCAGTGCGGCCCATTGCAGGCTACTTAATTGTCCTAATGTGGAGAAGTCGCTTAGGGTAAGAAACACTAGGCTACCTATACAGTAGAGAATGACCATGGTTTCGGATGATTGGAAGTCATTGAGCAGGAACTTTTGGATGATGGCATAGCCGGTCCAAAAGATGGCTGACAGGATGATAAATAGCAACCCTAGGCCATAGTCGCCAAATTCGATGAGTAACTGGCCTATCTGGCGTTCAAAAAATAGTATTAGTCCTAGGGAAAACCCAATAAAGCCTAGCCATTGGGTGCGGGTAAATTGTTCTTTAAATAACCACAGGCCTGCCAGTAGGAGCAACATGGGGGCGAGTTGAATCATTACCTGTGTGGCTTCTGCTGAGGTCTTTTCTAGCCCGAGAATATAAAAGCCGTAGTTACCGGTGAGCAGAAGCCCTGCAATTAAGGTCATGGATAATAGTTTGGGTGATTTTAGCTTATGCCCGTTGATCATTTTTTGGGTAATTAGTAAATAGGGGGTGAGCAGTAGGGCGGAGATAAAAAACCGAAAAAAGGTGCTGGTGGCGGGCCCGATGGTGGGAGCCACCTGTTGTAATGCCACTGGCAGGGTACCCCACATGGTGGCTGTACCTAGAGCGAGTAGTAGCCCAAGTTTCCAGCGGCCTTTAACGGCGTTTAGTTTAGACATTAAAACGGAAGTGGATTAAATCACCATCTTGCACGATGTAGTCTTTGCCTTCTAAGCGCCATTTGCCGGCTTCTTTGGCACCCTGTTCGCCATTGCCAGCTATAAAGTCTTCATAGGCAACGACTTCTGCGCGAATAAAGCCTTTTTCAAAATCTGTATGAATTTTGCCTGCGGCATTGGGGGCTGTTGCGCCTATGGGTATGGTCCAAGCGCGCACTTCTTTGGGTCCTGCGGTAAAGTAGGTTTGTAGCCCTAGTAGTGAGTAGCCGGCGCGAATTACGCGGTTTAGGCCGGGTTCTTCCATGCCCATTTCTGCTAGGAATTCCATTTTTTCGTGGTCTTCTAATTCGCTAATTTCTGCTTCTAATTTATTGCATATGGGGACTACTACGGCGCCTTCTTGAGCGGCAATTTCTTTGACTGTATCAAGATAGGGATTGTTTTCAAAGCCTTCTTCATCGACATTGGCGATATACATGGTGGGCTTTATGGTTAGGGGGCTTAGCTGTTTTAGTGTTGCCAGTTCATCTTCACTTAGACCTAGTGAACGCAGTGGTTGTGCTTCATTTAGATGAGGTATCGCTTTTTCTAATACTTGCACTAGGGCTTTGGCATCTTTGTCATTGCCTTTGGCGGCTTTACTGGATCTGTTAAGGGCTTTTTCAGCGCTTTCGAGATCGGCCAGGGCTAACTCTGTATTAATAACCGCAATATCATCAGCAGGGCTAATTTTTCCTTCAACATGGATTACATTTGCGTCATCAAAACAGCGTACTACATGGGCGATGGCGTCAGTTTCGCGAATATTGGCAAGAAACTGGTTGCCGAGGCCTTCACCTTTGGATGCGCCGGCGACTAGGCCTGCGATATCAACAAATTCCATACTGGTCGGTATTTGTTTTTCTGGTTGTACTATGGCTGAAATTTTATCTTGCCGAGCATCGGGGATGGGTACAATGCCGGTGTTGGGTTCGATGGTACAGAAAGGAAAGTTTTCTGCACCAATACCGGCTTTGGTGAGGGCGTTAAATAAGGTTGATTTACCGACGTTGGGTAATCCGACAATTCCGCAGTTAAAGCCCATGGTGTTTTCCTTTTGCTTTAATTTCTTTAGTTGCTGTGTAGTTTATTCATTGCCTGTTCCCATTGGCCATCTGTGGCCAATGGTAGGGAATCAAGTGCATCATTGATGCTGTTTTTTATCAGTTGCTGATCGCCTTTGGAGGCTCTTTTTAGTACGTAGTCTGCAACTTGGTCTGCGTGCCCTGGATGACCTACACCAATGCGTAGGCGAGCAAATTCTTTGCTGTTGCCGAGCCTTTTTATGATATCGCGAAGCCCATTATGGCCTCCATGACCGCCTGCGATCTTAAAGCGAACGGTACCGGGACTGTGATCAAGTTCGTCATGGGCAACCAATATACTCTGTGATGCAATTTGATAGAACTTGGCCACGGCGCTAACGGATTGGCCACTGCAATTCATATAGGTGCTTGGGATGAGTAGACGAATATCTCTGCCGTTTAGGCTAATGCGTGCTGTTTCGCCAAAAAACTTTGTTTCAGCACTGAGTGTTGCTCCAACTGAATGTGCAAGTTCTCTAACGAAATCGGCTCCGGCGTTGTGACGCGTCCATTGATACTTAGGGCCGGGGTTTCCCAGCCCTACGATCAAGTCTATGGGCGTTTCCAATGTCGGAGCCTCAGATTAAGCAAGTGTGAAGATTACTCTTCGCTTGCTTCTTCTTCGCTATCAACGTCAGTTTCTGGAGCCTCTGGTGCTTCTGGAGCTTCATCAGAAATTTCTTCAACAGCTTTCGGCATGTTGACTGCAGCAACTGGAAGATCATGATCACTACCATGGCTGAGTGCAACACTTTCTACGCCCTTAGGTAGTTTGATGTCAGACAAGTGTACTGTTTGACCCACTTCAACGTCTGCCATATCGACTTCGATATACTCTGGCAGGTCTTTGGGTAAACAGCTAATTTCTATATCGGTCATGCTGCGTGCAATTAAGCCGCCGCCCAATTTAACGCCAGTACATTCTTCTTCATTAATGAAGTGAAGTGGTGCTCTTGTTTGTAGTTTGGTGGTTTTGCTTACACGAAAGAAGTCCATATGCATAACCACAGATTTTGCTGGGTGACGCTGGATATCTTTGATAATGACATCTTCAGATTTGCCATCTATCACTAGCCCAATAATATGGGAGTAGAATGCTTCATTCTGTAGTGCTTTTGCCACATCTTTTTGTGTCAATGAAATTTGCGCTGGGGCTTTTTTTCCACCGTAGACGATGGCGGGTATTTCTCCGGCCACACGACGCAGGCGGCGGCTCGCACCTTTCCCTGTATCCTCGCGACCATTCGCATTTAATATAAAATCAGTAGACATGGTTGTCTCCTATAATTTGCCATATCAGACCGCGACCAGACCTGAAATGGGGTTAAGTGCCCAAAATTGGGCGTTTAAATCAGTACCCGTTGTTTATTAAACAAACATGGCGCTGATAGATTCTTCGTTACTCAGGCGTCTTACTGATTCGCCAAGTAATTTTCCTAGGGTTAGGGTGCGGATTTTGCCACACTTTTTAGCTTCTTCTGTGAGTGGAATACTGTTGGTAACCACTAAGTTATCGAGGCTAGAATTACTAATATTTTCTATTGCTTTACCCGATAAAACTGGGTGTGTTGCGTAGGCTACGACTTTATCCGCACCGAATTTTTTAAGTGCTTCTGCGGCCTTGCATAGTGTGCCAGCGGTATCAACGATATCGTCAATGAGCAGGCAGGTACGCCCTTCTACTTCACCAATAAGGTTCATGACTTCACTTTCGTTGGCTGAAGGTCGACGTTTATCAATAATAGCTAAATCACAGTCTAGTTGTTTTGCCACAGCACGTGCTCTTACGACACCGCCGATATCTGGCGAAACAACTTGTAAATTTTTGTAGTTCTGACGTTGAATATCGTCTAGAAGTACGGGTGCACCATAAATATTATCTACGGTGCAGTTAAAGAATCCTTGAATTTGCTCTGCGTGTAAATCTACGGTTAGTACACGATCTACGCCGGCATTGGATAGCATATCTGCTACTACTTTAGCGCTAATAGGTACTCGCACTGAGCGAACGCGTCGATCTTGTCGGGCATAGCCGAAATAGGGTACTACTGCAGTAATTCGTTCTGCAGAGGAGCGTCGAAGTGCGTCGACCATTAAAATTAGTTCCATCAGATTGCGATGAGTCGGTTCACAGGTTGGTTGTATGATAAATACATCGTGTCCGCGAACATTTTCGCGAATTTCAATATTGATCTCACCATCAGAAAAGGTGCTGACAAGTGAATCACTTAGTTTAACCCTAAGGGACTTGGCAACTTCTTTTGCGAGTTCCGGATTAGCGTTTCCGGTAAAAAGCATTAATTTAGACACATCTTTTTCCTGACTTTGCAATTATAAAGATGGCTGGGGCGGGAGGATTCGAACCTCCGAATGTCGGGATCAAAACCCGATGCCTTAACCACTTGGCCACGCCCCAGTTATAAATTTTCCAGTTGTTTATGTAGCGGGGATTGATTTATACCCTTGGCTACAAACGAGCTCCAACTGTTTGGCACGGTTTGTTGTGCCTTTTTTGCCTCTTGTTGGCTGTCGAAACGACAGTAAACACTTGCTCCGGTACCCGTCATTAGTGGGTTTCCGTAGCGCTTAAGCCAATCTGATACCTGTTTTACTTCTGGATACAGGGTTTCCACAACAGATTGACAGTCATTTCTGTACAGCTCTTCCGAGAGGGCGCGTATTTTGATGGCTGGAGCGTTCCTTGTCAATTCGCTGTGGCAAAAAATTTGCTCTGTTGAGACCTTTATTTTTGGTGTAACCACCAGATACCAAATTGGATTGAGTGAAATAGGGGTTAATTTGTCGCCAATACCTTCGGCAAAGGCACTTAATCCTTTTACAAATACGGGAATATCTGCACCTAAATCACTACCGATTTCTGCCAGTTGGTCGTGGGATAAATTACATTGCCAAAGACTATTTAATCCCACTAGGGTTGTGGCTGCATTACTACTGCCACCCCCGAGGCCTGCACCCATAGGTATTTTTTTAGCCAGTTGAATTTCACAGCCCCAACTGCAATTTGTGGCTTGCTGTAATGCTCGAGCAGCTTTAAAAACCAAGTTATCCTGTGGTTTTACATCTTTAAGATCACTTATGACATTTATTTCAGGTTGTTTATTAATGCTAAAACTGAGTTGATCGCCATAATCGAGTAGTTGAAATAAGGTTTGTAGATTATGGTAGCCATCTTCTCTGCGATCGAGGATATGCAGAAAAAGGTTTAATTTTGCTGGCGATGGCAGGCTGATTGAAATCATTTTATGCTTCAGTATTTTTTATGACCTATTGAGTGAAAAATTGCCACTGATTAATGATAAGCTTAAAGGAAACATCCCCATATCGACCAGATATTTTTTTAGGGATCATATAACCTCCGTTCGCGACGTAGTCTGAAAAATTAAGCTGCCAACCATTTTGTCGGAAACTACCAATGGGTCCATCGTCCTGAAATTTAATATTTGATGCTTGGTTGTGAGTGGGGGATATAAGTCCCTTTGCCCACCAACTCATGGCATTTACTGACAGTGGCACGCCTAATAATTTAGTACCCATCTGTTCGGGTGTTCCGATTAATTCTTGAGACCCCTTTTGTATTGTTACCTGTTGATGATTACCTTTAATAGTGGCTGCGCCAAAACCTATTGGCCCATTAAATTTTATAGTGTAGTTATTGTTTTTTTGTTGCCATATTAGATTGATAGATTGTGCCTTTTGCGGGGTTCTTATGCCTAATTTACCGGTTATGTTCCAATTATTTTGCTGGGCTAGGGTTGGGCTTTGGGCAGGGGTCTGACCGGGCTCTTGCTCCTGCTCTTTCTCTTGCAAGGGCTCTTGAGAGGGAAAAGAGGCACAGCCGGATAATTGAATTAATATTAGTGCGCCTAATAGAAAAATAATCTGATATTTCATAAGGTCCGTTTAATAGTCGATTGGTTTGTAAGCACAACTGTTAGCAAAGGCTATGATGTTATCAGTTAAGGATCAGACTGTCCCCTATGTTGCTATGCTTTATATAATATTTGCTAGCAATTTTCCTATTGACCTAAACTCTAGTGTAAAATTAAGTTTTGGGCCCTTAGTGCCGATAAATTTAAAAATCTAATGGTTATGGATAGAGACTGATGGCTTTGGATATCATAGCGTTTGGCATTAATCACAAGTCTGCGTCAGTAGATCTTCGTGGTCGTGTGTCTTTTGCGCCTGAAGTGGTGGTTGAGACGTTGCGTTCTGCACTACCAATTTTGAAGATTGATGAAATAGCTATTCTCTCTACCTGTAACCGCACTGAAATTTATGCAGTGGGTGATTTATCTGATCAGCAGTTGCTCGAATGGTTGGCGACAACCAAGTCGCTGAATGTTCGGGATATTGAAAATTGCTATTACTGTTATCGTGGCAAAGGTGCGATTCGTCATATTATATGCGTTGCTAGTGGTTTGGATTCTTTGGTTGTTGGTGAGCCGCAAATCTTTGGTCAAATTAAGTCAGCTTATTCTGTAGCGCAAAAAGCGCAGACGGTATCGGGTCAATTGAATATGGCCTTTCAGTGGGCCTTTGCTGTGGCCAAACGTGTTCGATCTGAGACGGCTATTGGCAAGAATCCAGTATCTGTAGCCTATGCTTCGGTCTGTTTGGCAGAACAAATTTTCTCCGATTTAAAATCAGCAAATGCTTTGTTAATTGGTGCTGGCGAGACCATAGAATTGGTTGCACGTTATTTGCGGGATAAAAAAATTGGACAAATTACTGTGGCTAATCGCACCTTGGAGCGGGCTAAGGAATTGGCTGAGGATTTTTCTGCTGAGGCTATCTTACTTGCCGATATGCCTGAGCATCTCCATAGGGCGGATATTGTTATTTCATCTACGGCGAGCCAGTTGCCAGTATTGGGTAAGGGTGCGGTCGAAACTGCACTCAAAAAACGTCTTCACAAACCAATGTTTATGGTGGATGTAGCTGTTCCTCGAGATATTGAGTCTCAGGTAGAAGAGCTAGATGATGTCTATCTGTATACGGTTGATGATTTAGAGGAAGTTATTCAAGATAATCTTAAAGCGCGTCAATCTGCGGCAGATCTTGCCCAGCAAATTGTAGATGAGGAAGTAGAAAATTGGGCATCCAAACAGCGCGAACTTAGTGTAGTGGACACTATTAAGGCATTTAGGGATAGCGCTGAGTCAATAAGAGATACTGAGATTGAAAAAGCATTAGCGGCTTTGGATCGCGGACAGGACTCCTCTGAAGTCGTTACTATTTTGGCTCGCAATTTAACTAACAAGCTTTTGCATAAGCCGACCGCTAAGCTTAAACAGGCGGGTGAAAAAGGCTGTGATGACACTATTAATGTGACTCAAGCATTATTTGATTTAGATAAGAAATAGCCTATTTAGTATTCTATTCTGTACTTGATTGTCGGTATTAGGTAGAGGTTTAAAATTATCCTTGACCGCAAATATCTAACCACCCTTTAATAGAGTATTGTGTAAGATGTTATTGAATAATATCGATTAAAAATTGGGGTTTTACATTGACTGAAGAAGCTAAGCCAAAATCCAAGCCAAAACCAAAGGGGTCATCAGCTGACAGTAAAGCTGCTGATAAAAAACCTGTGGTTAAAAGTAAATCAGAAAAAAAACCTAAGTCATCTTTTGGTGTATTAAAAGCTTTCATTAGAATGATGGTTATTGTGTTTATTGTAGGAGCTTTATCGGCGAGTTGGTTATTTTGGCAAGACTGGCAGGTACAAACGCGTGCCATTGCCAGTAATGGTGGTTTAATTTCATCGCTAAAGTCTACGGTAAGCTCAGCCCAAAACTACTCTAAAGATGCCATAGAACAACAGCGCCAACAGCAAAAAATAATGGTTCAGCTTGAAAGTCATTTGCAAAATATTGAGTTAAGAGTCAACGCTCAGGGCCAGCGATTGGTTGAATTGGGTTCAACCACTCGCAGTGACTGGTTGCTGGCTGAGGCAGAATACTTAGCGCGATTAGCTCAGCAAAGATTGCAAACCGAGCGAAGTGTTAAAAGTCCTTTAGCGCTATTGCAAAGCGTCGATGCTATTTTGACGCAAATAGATGATCCTAATTTATTACAGGCTCGCACTTCTGTGGCGGCTGATATAACCCGTCTGCGCTTGGCGGCGGATGTGGATAGAGAGGGTATTTATTTAGAGCTCCAAGCATTGGCTAGTAGTGTTGATATGCTTTCTTTAGTTGAATTAGCTGAGCCACAAAAGCCAGAGCAACAGCCTGTTGAAATAGCTAGTCATCAAAAACAAACAGTATTGGATGAATTTTTGGCTGATTTAAGCGGGCTGGTTAGGGTCCGTCATCGGCAAAATCCTATTGAGCCGCTATTGGCACCTCGGGAAGAGCGTATGGTTAGGCGCAATATGCAAATGATTTTTGAGCAAGCTCAGGTATCATTATTGCGCGAAGAGCAGAGAATTTATCAGATCACTCTTGAAAAGGCGCAAACGTATCTGTTTAGATTTTTTCAATCAAACCCTACCAGTGAGGCGGTAAGTCAACGTTTAACTATATTACTAGATACGCCTATTATTCAGCAGTTACCCGATATCCATAGTTCACTTGATGCTATTCAGGCTTTATTAATTATGCGTGAGCAGAGATTGCTTCAGGGTGAAAACTCAGTACCTCTGGAGTCTGATCAGTGAGGCGATTATTGCTGTTTATACTGGGGGCATTGTTGTTGGGTGCTGCAGCAATATGGCTGATTCAGCAGGATCAAGGCTATATTCTTGTTAGTCTTGGTACAGTCAGTGTTGAGATGAGCTTTTGGCTGGGTGTCATTATTTTTGTAGCCACTAGCTGCCTTTTTATCTGGTTATTATTGTTCTTAAAATGGCTTTTGGCTGCCGGTGGTGTCAGGCAGTGGTGGATCGCGAGACGAGCGGTAAAGCAAACCAGTCAAACGGCTAAAGGCTTAATGGATTTTTTAAGCGGAGATTGGTCATTGGCGGGTCGTGGACTAAAACAGTCAGTAAAAGATCCTGCACTGTCTAAGGTAAGCCTGTTGTTCGCGGCAAAAGCAGCGGCAAATAATAAGCAATTAGATCAAGCTGTGGATTTATTAAAACGCTTTTCTATGGAATATCCAGAGCAAAAAGGATTTGCTGATTTAATTCTGGCTGAGACATTAATTGACGTCGCGCAAATTGATCAAGCGACAGAAATTCTTGAGGCGGATAAATCAGACAATAAAATGGCTCTAAGATTGCTGACCGATGTTTATTGTTTGAACTCTGATTGGATTTCTTTAAGTACCTTGATGCCAAAGCTAAAACGAAAGTCTGTATTTGATGAAAAAGATTTTAAAGCCCTTCAAATTGTGTGTTTTTGCGGTTTGTTGACCAATATTGATGATAATTTGCCGGCAAAAGTAAAGCTTCAAAAATTAGAAAGCATATGGTCTGATGTGCCTCGATCATTGCGCCAGATACCCGAAATTATAGCTGCTTACAGCGATGGCTTAGCAGCTGCAGATGCCCCAGAGAAAGCATTAAGTCTCTTGGCGAAAGCACTTAAAGTAAATTGGAATCGATGTTTGCTAGAAGCCTATGGTCGATTAGATATTAAAGATGGCACAAAGCAGTTAGCAATAGGCGAGCAATGGCTGGCTAAATACTCTGATGACCCGCTTTTGCTATTTTCTCTCGGTCGTATTTGTCGCAGGATGGGGTTTCTAGGTAAGGCTAAGGATTATATAAAATCGACCATTGAGCGAGCACCCTCGGTTGGAGCTTACCATGAATTAGCGGCGGTACTGGAATTGCTTGGCGATACTAAAACTAGCTCAGAAATATACCGACAGGGTTTGAAGTTTGCCACGCAATCAAAAACCGAAAAGGTTTAAATTTTTCGCCGTTTTAGATCTCTAATTAAAAACCTTGCTGGATGCATTGCTAAACTAAGATCCCTTTCGATAGGGGGGATCTCACCACTAATTTCTGCAGCTAAAATTTCTGCTGTTAGTGGCCCATAACTCAGGCCTCTTGAGCCTAAGCCACAGTGCATATAAAGGTCTGGTTGATAACTGCCAAAGCTATCTATAGTTGATGTAGCATCCTGTCGCAGGGCTTGATATTGTTGAATAAACTGTTCTGCGTTTGGCACTGCTCCTACTATGGGTAAATAGTCATTAGTGGTACAGCGAAAATTGGCTCTGCCATCTAAATGTTTTAGATCATCCGTCTTCTCAGATTTTATAGCCTTTGCAATACCTGGATCAGTTTTGCTGAGTGTATCTATATTGGCTAAATGATCCTCTACTCTGAGCGCCTTGGATAGCAGACCCTTGTTGTAGGATGCGCCACAACTTTGCACACCGTTACTTGTTGGCGCTATATACCCTTTACCACAAATCACTGTTTTTAAATCATTGATCGCGCTGTCGGTAGTGATATATGTAACCTGACCACGCAATTGGTTGACTGAAAGAAAATTGGTTTGAGAAAAGTTAGCGCATTCATAGGCAGTGGCTATGACCAATATTTCGGCACTGGCTACAATATTGGCCTGCTGATCTTTGAGTATCCATTGGTTGTTTTTAGAACAGCGTTCTATTTGATCAATATCTGCACTTAGAAGTGTAATATTTTCCTCTTCTAATATTTTCTGACATAACTGTTGTGGTGGTAGCCAGCCTAAACGCGGGAAAAATAGTCCCAATTGGGCTTCAAGTGTAAGGCCACTGATGTCACAGATTTGTTGATTATCTAATGGGGTGACTAACTCTTTGTGATCGGTATAACGCTCAGCTATTTGTTGCAAATTTAGGGTGGATTTATCGCTATCAGGCAATAGCATAACACCGCATTGCGAGCCTAAACCCTGATCCCAGAATTGTTGGTAGTAACGACTAGCTAATGTCATAGCGGTGAGATTAACTCTTGGTAGAGCATCATTTTGGCGAGAAAGTTTAGGGTAAACCACCGCTTGAAGGTTTCCAGAACCTTCATTAGCTGCTGAGTTATGGCGTTCGACTATCCTTACCTTATAGCCTTTTTTATTAAGAGCTGCTGCAGTTAAACAACCGGCAATACCTGCGCCAATAATAATTACATCCTTATTACTTTTTTGATTTGGTAGTTGATTAATATGCCAATGTGTAGAGGTTAAATTTTCAGCTTTAAATTGTCCGGTGAAGTTGCCTTTTAGAGATTCTCTCTTATTGCCAAATCCTTTGATTTTAATCGCTTCAAACCCTGCATTAACCAGCCCCTTTCGAACTGCTGAGGCGCAGGTAAAGGTTGCAAATGTTGTTTCTTCGCATGATAAAGAGGCCACGGTTTCAAATAGTTCATCAGTCCACATATCGGGGTTTTTGGTTGGAGAAAAGCCGTCCAAAAACCACGCATCTACGGATTTTTTTTGATAGCTAGCTAAAAATGACTGAGGACTTTGGGCTATGCTTTTTAGCATCTGATTGGCTTCGCCAAGCAACAATAAAAGCTGAATACGTCCTTCGGCTAATTCAACTAGATGAACCCCTGGGGTTAATATGGGATATTGATCAAGCAATTGCTTAGAGAGTTCAGAAAAAACAGACCAGCCTTGATGAATTTCTTGTATATCAGATAGGGAGATAGGTCTTATTTCAGTGGAAATAAACTGTAGACGCCAATGTTTGGGTGCGGTTTTTAGCCACAAATCACAGGCGCTTAAAAAATTTAGCCCGGTACCAAAGCCCGTTTCACCAATAACAAAAACAGAATAACTAGAGTCCTGTTGGGCGAATAAGTTTTCCCAACGTTCTCGTAGCTGGTTTTGTTGTAAAAATAGGTACTCAGTTTCTTTTACGCCATACTCAGTAAAGGGTTGTTCGCTACGATAATAAAAATCGTCAAATTCACTACAAAAGGGAATATTATCCCGCCATTCAATGGCGGCAGTTTTAACTTCTGACCTAAGGTCTTTAGTCATGATGGGTAAGGCCAAACTCTTCTAATATCTGCTGGCACCACTGGTCTATATATTGATCGGTGAGATCAAATTGATTTTCATCGTCTAAGGCTAAACCCAAGAAGAATTTTTGATCCTTGGTTAGCGCCTTTGACTGTTCAAACTCATAACCCTTATTTGGCCATAGTCCAATTGTGGACGCACCTTGATTGACTACTTTAGCCCATAGGTAACCAAGAGCATCTTGAAACCATTGGGGATAGCCTATTTGATCACCAAGCCCAAAAATGGCGACTTTGGTGTGGGACAAATCTATCTCATCCAGACGTTGCCAGTGGGTCTCCCAGTCTTCTTGAAGCTCTCCATAGTCCCATGTGGGTATACCGAGAATAAGCTGCTGGTATTGGGGTATTAATTGAATGCAGTCATTGGCAATATTGTGCACATCAATTTTTTGCCCAGGTATTTTGCCTTGGATGCAGTCGCGAATTTTTTCTGCCGCCATTTCTGTATAGCAGGTTGAGCTCCCGTAAAATATTCCGATAGTATTGTGCATTTACTTGGCTAGCTCCTGTGAGTCGAAACTACCAGCAAAGTCTAATTGACGCCATGCCTCATAGGTAACAATGGATACCGCGTTGGATATATTAAGACTGCGACTATCTGGCTGCATAGGCAGACGAATAACGTTATCTTCACCTAAACTTTGACGCAAATCCGCGGGTAAACCCCGTGTTTCTGGGCCAAAAAGTAGACAGTCATCAGGCTTGTATTTAACTTTTGAAAAACAATTTTTGCCTTTGGTGCTAAGCCCATAAATAGTATTAGGCTTTACTGTTTCAATATAAGTTTTCCAGTTTTTATGAACCTGGAGAGATTGAAATTCTAAATAGTCCAGACCGGCGCGGCGCAATTTTTTATCATCCAGATCAAATCCAATAGGCTCTATTAAGTGCAGCTTAAAGCCGGTGTTGGCACAAAGCCGAATTATATTGCCTGTATTGGGCGGAATTTCAGGTTGATAAAGTACAATATCGAGCATAGGTAATATTTTATTCGCACAGTATTATTTTATGGGACAATGTTATTATCGCATTAAATGATGATGGGATTACAGAGGTGATAGGGCTTTTTAAATCTAAATTAAACATGAGGTCGATTGGATGATTAAAATACCGTTCCAGCGATTGGGTGAAGACATTTTGCAGGCCATTATCGAAGAGTTCATTCTTCGGGAAGGGACCGACTATGGCGCTTATGAAGCAGATTTTGAAAGTAAGGTAGCTCAGGTGCACAAACAATTAGCCTCAGGTGAGATTGTGATTACATTTGATCCAAAAACAGAAAATTGTACAGTGCTAACACGCCATCAGTTTCAGCGCAACAAGCGTACACTTATGCAAGAAAGAAATTTTGCTCAACAAGATTTAGATACTTATCAAGACTATATTCATGATACGGGTGGGATTGAGTAAACATGTCTGTATCATCGGCTTTAAATTCGGCATTAATTCCCTGGAAGCAGACCATTGATGACGCGCCACAGATTTTGCTGGGCTTAAGTGGTGGTATGGATTCGATACTGTTACTAACACTGCTTAAAGAACAAGTTAGTTCTCGGTATATTCAAGCGGTACATATTAACCATGGGTTATCTGAAAATTCTGACCAATGGCAACAGTTTGCTAAAGATTATTGCGAAAAAATTGGTGTGGAATTTTATGCGGAAAAGATTCAACTTATAGCGAAGGGTGAAGGCATAGAGGCGGCAGCACGAGAAGCCCGATATTCAGTATTTGAAAAGCGACTAAAACGGGGTGGGCTATTATTTTTGGCCCATCATGCCGATGATCAGGTAGAAACAGTGCTCTATCGATTATTGCGCGGTGCCGGCTCTAAGGGTTTAGCAGGCATGCCCGAATCTAGGCCACTGGGAGCAGGTAAGCTGATTCGTCCGCTGTTAGATTATTCAAGGCAAGATCTTCATGCTGAAGCTTTAAATAGAAAGCTTAAATGGGTTGAAGATGAAAGCAATCAAGATAACCACTTTGATCGCAACTATATCCGTAATAAAGTGATTCCTGCTGTTGCTCAGCGGTGGCCAGATTATGCCCAATCAATAATGCACTCGGCCGCACTGAGTCTCCAATCAGATCATTTATCAAAAGAGTTGGCGATAGAGGATTTGAAAGGCTTAGAGATCAAAAAAGAGTCCGCCGGGTGGTCTATTTCCCTCTCGCTATTCACTCAACTTTCACATCTTAGGCAAAAAAATACATTGCGTTACTGGTCGGAAATTAACGATTTTCCCGCACCCAGCAGTAAGATTATTAATGAGATTTTATCGTCTGTGGTGGGTGCTCGACAGGATGCTTCGCCAGAGATTGTTTGGCAATCCCAACGCTGGACACGATTTCAAAACCGACTGTATTTATTAAATCATGATAATAAACAGTTTCAACTAAAATCACCGATCAATTGGGATTTAACAGATTGCCTATTACTTCCTGATAACAGTAGCCTAAATACTCGATTTTGTATTGGAAAGGGCTTAGGGCAAAACATAGATAAAGTTGAAATACGTTACCGGCAGGGCGGAGAGCGATGCAAACCCGAAGGTAGAGGACATTCTAGTAGTTTAAAAAAACTTTTATTAGAGTACCAATTGCCGCCGTGGCTAAGAGATAGAATTCCGTTATTGTATGTAAAAGATCAACTGGTAGCAGTAGGTAACCTATGGGTTTGTGAGGGCTGGGGAGTTGAGCCTGAAGAAACAGGTATAGAGATTTATTGGCAAGTAGATTCTCTGTAGATGAGAGTGGCATACTAGCCACCTTTGTGGCAATATACTAACCCATCTTGATTCGGATGGGTCAAAGGCTGAAATCACTCACTTGATTAGCCAAATCACCTTCCAAAAAGACAATTAATACTTAATTTCTGATCGCTACAGGGTCGCTATGACGCGTTTTATTTTTGTAACTGGTGGTGTTGTTTCTTCTTTGGGTAAAGGTATTGCTGCCGCATCATTGGGCGCTATCCTTGAAGCCCGTGGTCTCAGTGTCACTATCTTAAAGCTAGACCCCTATCTTAATGTTGATCCCGGGACTATGAGCCCCTATCAGCACGGTGAAGTTTATGTTACCCAAGATGGTGCTGAGACTGATCTTGATTTAGGTCATTATGAGCGTTTTTTGCGCTCGAAGATGACGCAAAATAATAATTTTACCAGTGGTCAGGTCTACGAGACTATTTTGCGACGTGAGCGTCGCGGTGATTATCTGGGTGGTACGGTTCAGGTAATTCCCCATTTAACTGACGAAATTAAGCGTCGGGTCTATGCTGGTGCCGGCGATCACGATATTGCTGTGGTTGAAATTGGTGGTACTGTGGGTGATATTGAGTCGCAACCATTCCTTGAGGCAGTTCGTCAGTTAAAAGTTGATCTGGGCTATCAAAAGGCATTATTACTGCATCTTACACTGGTTCCTTATATAGCTTCAGCTGGAGAAACTAAAACCAAACCTACCCAACACTCGGTAAAAGAAATGCGTTCAATTGGTTTGCAGCCTGATGTTCTTTTATGTCGGTCTGAGGTCGAGCTTGAAGAAGGTCAGCGTCAAAAGATTTCGCTTTTTACTAATGTTGAAGAAAAAGCCGTTATTCCTTTAATGGATGCAGTTTCCATTTATCAGGTGCCACGTATGCTTCATCAGTGGGGCTTAGATCAGTATGTGTTAGATCGCTTTAATCTAAGCAACCCAGCCGCTGATTTATCAGAATGGGATGCCGTGGTTGATAACCAATTAAATTCCGAAGGCGAGGTAACTATCGCTATGGTTGGTAAATACATGGAATTATTGGATGCCTATAAGTCGCTTACAGAGGCCTTGATTCATGCCGGCATCCATAATAAAACTAAGGTTAAAATCCGATATATAGATTCAGAGAAATTAGAATCAGATAACAGCCTAATTGATGGTGCTGACGCAATTTTGGTACCAGGTGGCTTTGGTACGCGGGGCACAGAAGGAAAGATTTTTGCAGTCAAAACGGCCCGTGAAAATAATATTCCTTATTTAGGTATTTGTCTGGGAATGCAAATTGCGGTTATTGAATATGCGCGCAATGTATGCCATATGAAAGGTGCAAATAGCACTGAATTTGATCCTCAAACCAAGTATCCAGTAGTTGGATTAATTACTGAGTGGATCGATGAGCAGGGCAACAAAGAGATGCGCTCTGAGGATTCTGATTTAGGCGGCACCATGCGTTTAGGCGCTCAGGTTTGTCATTTGATACCCGGTTCAGCAGCCCATAACATATACGGCAGCGAACAAATTGAAGAGCGCCATCGCCATCGCTTTGAGGTTAACAATAACCTCTTGCCTAAAATTAAAGAGGCGGGTCTAGTAGTCGGCGGTTTATCAGCGGATAAAACACTGGTAGAAACAGTAGAGTTACCAAATCATCCTTGGTTTTTTGCCAGTCAGTTCCACCCAGAATTTACCTCAACACCCAGGGATGGCCATCCATTGTTCCAAGGTTTTATCACAGCCGCATCCGCTACTCAAAAAACCAAAGAGAGCTAAATTATGAGTGCCAAGCTAATTAATGTCGCATCCATAGATGTCAGTAACGAAAAGCCTATGGTGCTTTTTGCGGGTATGAATGTTTTGGAGTCTCGAGATATGGCTATGCAAGTGGCAGAAGCCTATGTCCAAGTGACACAAAAGCTTGGTATACCCTATGTTTTTAAAGCCTCCTTTGATAAAGCTAATCGCTCCTCGATACACTCTTTTCGGGGTCCTGGTTTAGAGGAAGGTTTAAAAATTCTTCAGGAAATAAAACAAACATTTGGCGTTCCGCTTATTACTGATGTTCACGAAGTCAATCAGGCAGCGCCTGCGGCTGAAGTATGCGAAGTGATTCAATTGCCCGCTTTTTTGGCAAGACAAACGGATTTGGTAGCGGCAATGGCAAAAACCAATGCGGTAATTAATATTAAAAAGCCACAGTTTTTAAGTCCCAGTCAAATGGGCAATATTGTGGATAAGTTCCGCGAGTGCGGAAATGAAAAAGTGATGCTTTGCGAGCGCGGCACGTGCTATGGATATGATAATTTAGTGGTTGATATGCTCGGCTTTCGAACCATGAAAACTGTCAGCGGTGGGTTGCCACTTATTTTTGATGTCACACATGCCCTACAGTGTAGAGACGCGTTAGGTGCAGCTTCCGGTGGTCGCCGTCAGCAAGTGGCAGAATTGGGCAGAGCAGCAATTGCCCTAGGGATTGCGGGATTATTTTTAGAAGCACATCCCAGCCCTGATAATGCAAAGTGTGACGGTCCCAGTGCCTTGCCCTTAGATAAAATCGAGCCTTTCCTCACGCAAATGAAAGCCTTTGATGACTTAAGTAAGTCACAAACTGATTTGCAGATACTATAATTTTAATTTGGATAGCTTAACTATTCAGATTTATTGAATATGAACAATCCCAACTTTATGGAGTAATTTTTGAATGAGTAATATCGCTGATATTAGAGCCTATGAGATTTTGGACTCGCGAGGCAATCCAACAGTACAAGCTGACGTTATTTTGGATAATGGAATTATCGGAACTGCCTGTGCTCCCTCGGGGGCGTCAACTGGTTCAAGAGAGGCTCTTGAGCTTCGCGACGGCGATAAAAATCGCTATCTAGGCAAAGGTGTTTTAAAAGCTGTAAATAACATTAATACCACCATTAAAGCGTTATTAGTTGGGGGTGACGTAACAAATCAGCAAGCTATAGATCAAAAAATGATTGATGCTGATGGCACAGATAACAAATCAGTATTGGGCGCCAATGCAACTCTAGCTGTTTCATTAGCAGCTTCAAAGGCCGCAGCTCAGGCTAGGGGAATTCCTTTGTATGCCCATATTGCACAAGTTAATGGCACCAAAGAATACAGCATGCCTGTACCGATGATGAATATTCTAAACGGTGGTGAGCACGCAGATAACAACGTTGATATTCAAGAGTTTATGGTGCAGCCAGTATCGGCAAAAAGCTTTTCTGAAGCGCTTCAAGTGGGTGCGGAAATTTTTCATGCATTGAAAAAAGTACTTGGTACAAAAGGCTTGAATACTGCGGTTGGTGACGAGGGAGGCTTCGCACCAAACCTGTCATCTAATGCAGAGGCCTTAGCAGTAATTAAAGAAGCCACAGAGGCTGCGGGCTATCAGTTAGGTAAAGACGTGACTCTAGCTCTGGATTGTGCAGCTTCTGAATTTTATAAAAATGGTCAGTATGATTTATCCGGCGAAGGAAAGGTTTATAGCTCTGAAGGATTTAGTGACTTTTTAGCTGAACTTTGTGAACAGTATCCCATTATTTCAATTGAGGATGGCCTAGATGAATCAGATTGGGATGGATGGAAATATCAGACTGAAATTTTGGGCGACAAAATACAGCTAGTGGGCGATGATTTATTTGTAACCAACACCAGTATCCTAAGTCGTGGTATTGAGCTTGGTGTGGGCAATTCAATCTTAATCAAGTTTAATCAAATCGGTACACTTTCTGAAACTTTAGCAGCTATCAATATGGCTAAAGAAGCAGGTTATACTGTTGTGATTTCTCACCGGTCCGGCGAAACAGAAGATACAACTATTGCTGATTTAGCCGTAGCTACGGCCGCTGGTCAAATTAAAACTGGCTCATTGTGTCGCTCTGATCGTGTTGCTAAATATAATCGCCTACTAAGAATTGAGGCGGAACTTGGTAATGCTGTAGCACCTTACAAAGGAATGGCTGAATTTAAGTAATTACTGCTGGTTAGCAACAGCTTCACATATATGGTTAGATTGATAGCATTATGCGATGGTTAATGTTTTTTTTGGTTGCTCTTCTCGTGCTTCTTCAGATTCGTCTGTGGTTTGGTGAGGGGGGTATTTCCAATAAAATAGCCCTAGATAAACAATGGGAATCACAGCGGCAGATTAATGAAGAGCATAGGCTTCGCAATCAATTGATCGCTCAGGAAGTAGAAAGCTTTAAAACCAATCTCGATTCCCTTGAAGAAAAGGCGCGTAAAGATCTTGGCATGATTAAAGACGGCGAAGTTTTTTATTTAGTGATAGACAAAAAGAAACAGCCTGCAACTGACAGAGCTGAACCTTAATTGATGACTAAATCTATTGCAAAAATATGGGCTATTGTTCCCGCGGCGGGGCAGGGACAGCGTTTTTCAGATGTTCAGCCAAAACAATTTTTTGAACTCAATGGTCAGTTGATTGCTGAGCATAGTTTAAGTCGTCTTTTGGCAGTTCCCCAAATTGAAAAAATAATTGTTCCCAGTGATATTGAAGCTATTTTGTGGTCACAGATTCCGTCCATTAATCATTCAAAAATCAGACAAGTTCAAGGTGGTGAGCAACGGGCTCACTCGGTACTTAATGGCTTGTTAGCTATAGATCAAGAGGCCTCAGATAATGATTGGGTTCTTGTTCACGATATTGCTAGACCCTGCATTACAACCGATGATATTAATAAATTAATTTTGTTAGTAAAAGATCATTCAGTTGGGGGTATTTTAGTCGCTAGGGTGGATGAAACACTAAAAAAGGTAGACTTGGATAACCATGTTTCATCCACAGTGGACCGCACTCAGCACAGATTAGCTCAGACACCACAGATGTTCAGATACAGTTTATTAAGAGATGCCATTCGTGCCTGTTTGGAGGAAAATATCATTCCAACCGACGAGGCATCTGCCATCGAAAATGCGGGGCACAAAGTTCTTAGTGTAGATGGTCGTCGTGATAACATTAAAATTACTCGTCAAGAAGATTTAGCCATAGCATCGGCAATTATGAGAACTCAGGAGGCATAAATAATGCGTATTGGCCAAGGATATGATGTGCATGCCTTTGGTGAAGGCAATAGTTTAACCATTGGTGGCGTAAAAATTCCCCATAAGCGTTCATTAATAGCCCATTCAGATGGTGATGTTTTAATTCATGCATTGATGGATGCCATTCTCGGGGCCCTTGCATTGGGGGATATTGGCCATCATTTTCCCGATACAGACCCTCAGTATAAAGGTTGTAGTAGCAGAGAGTTGTTAAAAAAAATATACCAATTAATGTCGGAAAAAGGTTTTCACCTAGCCAATGCAGACATTACTCTAGTTGCAGAGATGCCAAAAATGGCATCTTATTTAAAGGCAATGATTATTAATCTGGCGCAGGATCTTCAGTGCTCAGCCGATCAGTTAAATATTAAAGCGACGACCACAGAAAAATTAGGATTTATTGGTCGCGGTGAAGGCATAGCTTGCCATGCAGTTGTTTTAATAAGCCCCAAAGAGGTTTAGATATATCAGTTTAGATCGTTACAGGTTCGACAAGCTTAAAAGACTCCATGGTGAACCATTGGCAACCGCCAGTTTTCGTAACTGCCCGGAAGATTTTATAGTCGATGAAATTGTCGATTTTCAGCCTGCTAATGAGGGCGAGCATTTACTACTTCATATAAAAAAACGCGATCAAAATACTAAGTGGGTAGCAGGTCTTTTAGCCGAGCTGGCGGGAATAGATCGTAGGTCAGTGGGGTTTTGCGGACTTAAAGATCGATTTGCAGTCACCACCCAGTGGTTTAGTTTACACCTTCCAGTACAAGAGATTGAGATTAACCAGTTAGCGCATGCGGATTTTCAAATACTCACTAGTGCACGCCATAATAAAAAATTAAGAAGAGGCATGCATGCAGGCAATCGATTTTCAATTGTACTGCGCGATTTTTCAATTGATCCCGAGATACTTGAACACAGACTAGAGCTAATCCAAAAATCCGGCGTACCTAACTACTTTACCGAACAGCGATTTGGCTGGGATGCAAACAATTTAGTAAAAGCCGATGAACTTATTGGCCATGGAAAGCTAAAAGGTAATCGTCATGGCACAGGTATCTATTTATCTGCTGCTCGTTCATGGTTATTTAATCTTCTCTTAGATCGCTACTTAGCGCTTGGAGAGACAAATCTAAAAGATACCGGCCCATTATGGGGTCGGGGAAGATCTACCACAGAGGCTAGTTTTAGTGAGCACGAGCAGCAGCTTCTCAGTGACTGGTCAACTTGGTGTCATGCACTTGAGCATGCTGGACTTCAGCAGCAGCGTAGGGCGTTTTTCCTACAGCCTCAAAAATTTAGCTACAAAGGGTCCGCGCAGGGTCAATTTGAATTTAACTTTGAATTACCCAATGGCACCTATGCCACTGCAGTACTGCGTGAAATTGCTGAATTATTTCGCCCCGAGATCACCCGCCTGTGATATATTTGCCACAAGTCTTTAGATCATTAGTTATGCAGAAATTATGCAATGTTATTTTGTTAGGAGCATTCAGTGAATTCGATTGATTTTGCTGGGATAGGTATGACATCTCAGCGTACAAGGGAGCGTTTAATCAAGCGCTTAAAAGAGCAGGGAATCAGCAATCAAAAAGTATTAGATGTCATTAGGTTAACGCCTCGCCATTTATTTCTTGACGAGGCCCTAGCTCATCGAGCCTATGAAGATACCGCTCTACCCATTGGATTCTCACAGACCCTATCACAGCCCTATATAGTGGCTAGAATGACTGAAATACTGTTTAGCGGTGGTCCATTGCGGCGAGTACTAGAAATAGGGACAGGTTCAGGTTATCAATCTACAGTATTGTCTCAGTTAGTCGACACCGTATTTTCAGTAGAGCGCATTGAGCCACTACTAAAAAAGGCTCGAGATCGATTTAGAACCCTAGGGTTAAATAATATATTTACGTCTTTGTCAGACGGAGGTTTTGGCTGGAACAACAATGCGCCCTATGATGGCATAATTTCAACGGCTGCACCCCAGACAATCCCTGAGCAACTACTGCGACAGTTAGCACCCAATGGTATTTTAGTGATACCTGTCGGTAATGGTATCTCACAAAGCCTAAGTGTTGTAAAACGTGTGGGTGACTCTAACGAATTTGATGAAGATATTGTTGAAAAGGTAAAATTCGTCCCCTTACTAACCGGAGTCACCCACTAAAAACTACTTGTAATTGGTCAATGAATTTATGAAATCCATCCAGTATAAATTGTTGTTATTTCTTCGCGGCGTAGCTATGGGCGCGGTAGATTTAGTGCCGGGAATTTCTGCAGGGACCATTGCCTTTGTTACCGGTATTTACCAAGAGTTAATCAATTCAATTAAAGCATTTAACCTTACTGCCCTAAGGACACTGAAGAATCAGGGTTTTGGTGCCGCATGGCGCCATATCAATGGTGAGTTTTTATTGATTTTAATATCTGGAATTTTATTTAGTTTATTTACCTTAGCCGGTGTAATGGGTTACTTATTAGAAGTATTCCCATTACAGCTATGGTCGTTTTTTATTGGTTTAATTATTGCCTCAATCATTTATTTGTTGCGCCAGTATCCAGCCACAAAAGCCATAGATATTCTATTGTTAGTGTTAGGCACACTGGGTGCCTATGGTTTATCCCTAGCAACAGCAGGCACTATGGAGGTTAATTATCCCAGTATATTTTTTGCTGGCAGTATTGCACTTTGCGCTATGATTTTACCGGGGATATCAGGTTCATTCATTCTTGTGTTACTTGGCTTATACCCGCTGTTTATTAAAGCATTAGTTAATATAGAGCTCGACTTTTTAGTGACATTCGCCGCAGGAGGTGTAGTGGGTTTAATGATATTTAGTCGATTATTATCCTGGTTGTTAGATCACTATAAACATGCAGTGATTGCCACCATGTGTGGTTTTTTAATGGGTAGTTTGTCAGTTTTATGGCCATGGAAGCAGGTCGCCTTGAAATCTGGAGGTGGGTTTCAAAATATCACCCCGCAAAATTATCTTGAGATTACGGGGCAGGATCCTCAGATAATCGCCTGTATGCTAGTTTTTTTATTCGGTCTTTTTATGGTGCTTGTTATTGAAATTATAAGCCTCAAATTGAAAAATAAAGTCATATAGGCGATCTGATGTTTAGAATATGGTTATCAATATTAATCTTTTTATTAGCAACCTTAAATCAGGGTTGTACGCCCTACAAAGCACCCATTGTTAATTTAGAGCAACCCCCTAGCCAGACGATTAACACCCATCTAGTTGAAGAGGGAGAGACTCTGTATTCAATTGCTTGGCGCTATGATCTTAATGTGCGCGAGCTTGCGCGAATCAATGGTTTAAATGAGTCCTACCGAGTTCGTAAAGGCTTGGTGCTTAATTTAGATAAAACTCGGCACACTGAATCTTTACCCGCTATAGCAAGCCCTAAAGTTAAAAAAGTAGCACCTGTGGTAGTTGAAAAATCTGATGCAATAGACAAAAAACCATCAGTTAATCTGTCACTGAAAAAGATAAGTGGTAAGAAATTACGCTGGAAAAAACCTATCAAAGGAAAAATAATTGAAAATTATAATCCAAAAGATTTACGCAAAGGTGTAGTAATTCAAGCGGTTTCAGGGGCTTCAGTCAAACCGGCTGCTCACGGGGTTGTAGTTTATGCTGGAGATGGATTGCGTGATTACGGTAAGCTGGTTATCATCAAACACTCAGACTATTTATTAAGTGCCTATGGTCATAATCAGAAGCTTCTGGTTAACGAGGGTCAAATAGTCGATGGTAGTAAAATTATCTCAAAATTAGGATCCAATGGACGGCTTTATTTTGAAATAAGGAAAGACGGTAAACCTGTTAACCCTTCGGCTTATATAAAATGATTTATTGCCATTTGTATTATCGTTGGAACTGTTTCAGAAAACTAATTAGAGATTAAAAAATAGGGAAGTTTGGGCGAGCACTAGTTCGCCTGTTGGAGTTGCTGAAATGCAAAGGAGTTGCGAGTTATGGATAAACTGTCTGTAGTTGATCAAAAATCTAATAATCATTCAAAATCATGTACGGTAGACGCAACTAGTCTTTATTTAAAAGAGATCTGTCGATCGACCCTGTTATCAGCTGATGAAGAAGTGTTTTTCTCCATCAAGCTGCAAGAGGGAGATGAAGCCGCTCGTCATCGCATGATTGAAAGTAACCTGCGTTTGGTCGTCAAAATAGCACGTTGTTATCTAAATAGAGGGCTAGATTTTCTGGATTTAATTGAAGAGGGAAATTTTGGTCTTATGCGTGCGGTCGAAAAGTTTGACCCCCATCGAGGTTTTCGTTTTTCTACCTATGCCACCTGATGGATTAGGCAGACTATAGAGCGTGCCTTAATGAACCAAACACGGACTATTCGTCTTCTAGTTCATGTGGTTAAAGAGCTAAATATATACCGTCGGGTATCGCGTAAATTGGCGCAAAAGCTTGATCATACGCCAACCTATAAAGAAATTGCACATGAGGTGGACAAGCCAGCTGACACAGTCAATCGAATTCTTGAACTCAACGATTCTGTTTGCTCTCTTGACATCCCTGTTGGCGACAATGAAAAGTCATTCGTAGATACCATACCCGATCATAAAGCCAACAGCCCAGAGAGTGTAACGGGTGATGATAATTTGATGGATAAACTAAATGATTGGCTTCAAGAGCTTCCAGAAAAACAACGAGAAGTTGTTGTTCGAAGGTTTGGATTACTCAATCATCAGCGAGAGACTCTTGATCAAGTTGGACGTGAGGTTGGTCTGACTCGGGAACGTGTCCGACAAATTCAAATAGACGCATTGCGAAGATTAAATGATATGTTGAAAAAGAATGGGCTATCCAGTGATATTATTTTTTCCAATCACGAAGAATATATAAGTTAATTGTAATTTATAGAAAAAACCCGACCTAATGTCGGGTTTTTTCTAATACTTAAGCTGAGGTGGCTATTTATTCAGCTAAATAGCGCTCGCGTGATGAAATTACTTCAGCTCTAGCCGCATCAGCATTATCCCAGCCATCAACCTTTACCCACTTACCTGACTCAAGAGCCTTGTAATTTTCAAAATAGTGAGCAATTTGCTTAATTAGTAATGGATCCAAATCTTCGATTTCTTCAACATGATCATAGATTTTGGTCAATTTACTGTGAGGAACTGCTAAAAGTTTAGCGTCAATACCAGACTCATCGCTCATTTTAAGCACGCCAACAACGCGGCTGCGGATAACTGAACCTGGTATAACAGGGTAAGGTGTAACAACCAAAACATCTAATGGGTCACCGTCTTCAGACAGAGTCTGAGGGACATAACCGTAGTTTGCTGGGTAAAACATAGGAGTAGCCACAAAGCGGTCAACAAAAATAGCATCGCTATCTTTATCCACTTCGTATTTAATAGGATCGTGATTAGCCGGTATCTCGATGATCACGTTGATGTCGTTTGGCAGATCCTTGCCTGCCGGGATGTCATTAAAGCTCATTGTTAAGATCCATAGATTGCGTTCAGAAAAGTTCGAGGATTATACCAGTCACTTTTAATTTGACTAGCCTAAAATGAACCTTTGTTTAATATTGCCGTTTATTCAGGAAAAAAAGGGCCATTTTTGGACTACTTTCAAACCAATAAGTCATTTAACTAAAGATTGATCAATCTGCCACTCTATAGCTTGTCCGAATCTATAGCTTCATAGTAGACGTAACTATTAAATTAAGTCTATGCTATCTGCAGATCTAATGGTTAGTGTTAATGATATTTGTTAAGCTAGTTAACTGCCCCACAATTAAGTAGGTCACCTCATTGAGTAATGGCATTTCAAAAAATTTCCTTCGCCGAGAGCTTCGTAAAAAAACCGAGGAGTTTCTGGGTAAGGGGGGTGAAATTAAGAAATACCAACAGGGTGAAACCGGTGAGCCCGCGGATCAACCAAGAGCAAAATCAGTTTTTGTTAGCCCATCTCCCATTAAAAAAAGAACCTATGTTAACGAGGTGGTCGCCAGACTTGACGAGCGCAAACAAAAAAAGACCCCAAAACCAGCCCCAAAAGCCTCAAAAAAGCCGATAAAAAAGATTATTTATGATGATTTTGGAGAGCCTTTAAGAGAAGTCTGGGTCGATCAATAAATGACTGCACTAAACTAGGTGATATCCTCGCCTCGCGCTTGTTTATCAGCGTGGTAGCTAGAACGCACCAAAGGTCCGCAGGCAGCTTGAGTAAAGCCAATGCTCTCAGCGTACTCAGTGTACTCTTGAAACTCATCAGGATGAACAAAACGCTCAACAGGAAGGTGGTTGGTTGATGGCTGAAGATACTGCCCAACGGTGAGCATATCAACATTATGCTCACGTAAGTCGTCTAGGGTCCGCAATAATTCGTCCTTAGTTTCGCCAAGTCCAACCATAAGGCCCGACTTAGTTGGAACTGATGGATTAAGTGCTTTGTACTCTTTTAACAGCTTCAATGACCACTGATAATTAGCACCTGGACGAGCCTCCCGATAAAGTCGCGGAATGGTTTCCATATTATGATTAAACACATCCGGCGGTGTTGTGCTTAGAATCTCTAGTGCAGGATCCATGCGGCCACGAAAATCAGGCACCAATACTTCCACTTTTAAACTGGGTGATAAGATTCGCGATTCGCGAATACAATCTGCAAAATGCTGAGCACCGCCATCGCGAAGATCATCTCGATCCACTGATGTAATCACCACATAACTCAGACCCATTTCACTGATTGCCTTAGCAAGATTTAACGGTTCATCCTGATCTAATGGGTTGGGTTTACCATGACCTACATCGCAAAATGGACAACGTCTGGTACATATTTCACCCATGATCATAAATGTAGCAGTACCATGACTAAAGCATTCGTGAAGGTTAGGGCATGCCGCTTCTTCGCATACAGTAGCCATCTTATGTTCGCGCAGAATACTCTTAATTTGGTTGACTCTAGGTGAGGCACTCAAGCGTATTCGCATCCACTCAGGCTTAGTCTGATATTCAGTGGTTGGAATGACTTTTACCGGAATGCGTTCCACCTTATCAGCACTGCGAAGCTTTTCGCCTTGCTGAAGCCTTTTGGTTCTCTTCGGTGGATCAACCAGATTAATTGTCATTAAATTTCCTTGGACTTATATTCAGCCAAAATAGATTCACTACCCAACTGATAACTATTATAACCCAGAGCCAACTGCAACAGTTCAGCTAATTTATCGATTACCTGTTGTTTACTGGGAGATGGCTCAACTAGATCTGCCAATTGAGTCATTTTTACCCCAAGACCACAAGGATTAATACGACTCCAAGGTGACATATCCATATCAATATTAAAATTTAAGCCGTGATAACTACAACCTTTTCTAATACGAAGACCCAGGGATGCAATTTTATAGCCCTCAGAAGTATAAACACCCGGAGCGTCAGATCTGGGGCTAGCCTCAATATTCCAATAGTCAAGACAGTCGACCAAAGCTTGCTCCATAAGAGTGACCAAATCACGCACGCCAATACTTAAGCGCTTTAAATCAATCATTAAGTAGGCGGTAATCTGTCCTGGACCATGATAGGTTACCTGGCCGCCGCGATCGGTTTTAATTACCAGTATCTCGCCCGGTGTAAGAATATGATCGGACTTACCGGCTTGGCCCTGAGTAAATATTGGGTTATGTTCCAAAAACCAGATTTCATCACAGCTACTGTCACTGCGTTGATCCACATAGGCTTTCATTGCCTCAAAGGTAACAGAAAAATCCTGAAGCCCAAGGTGGCGAATGGTTAGTGATGATTTATTTGTTCCTAAGGTCATGCCTAGAGAACCATTTTGACTCTACTGCTGGTTTTAAGATCGGCAAAAATAGCCTCTAATTGAGGTTTTCCAGTCGCTATAATGGTCACTGTTAGTGACTGCCACTTACCCTTACTGCTATTTTTAACCGTTAAATCAGATGCTGTTATTTTCGGAGCATAAGTATTCATAACCTTAACAACATGCTGATTCAAATCTGGATGAGCCTCGCCTAGTACCTTGATGGGGTACTTACAGGGGAATTCAATTTCTGGCTTTTTATCTTCAGGCACAGTCGCTAACTCAGGAAATTAGCTGTGTAAAAAACAGCAAAATCCAATCAAAGAATCTGGAAAAGAATCCAGCTTGCGCAATATCTTTTTCAGCTACGAGTGGCACACTAACCATAGATTTTCCATCGAGGGTCACCTCAAGATTACCAAGAATCTGACCCGCTGTAATCGGTGCCTTAATTTCGTTATCTACAGTAATTTCAGCCGATAAATTTTTTCTCTCGCCTTTAGGGTAAGTAAGAATAATATCTGTGGCGATTGTTAAATTTAAAAAATCTTCCTCACCATACCAGAGCGCGGCATTCTGTTTGATGACCTCACCCACAGTATAGATTTTTTTGGTTTCATAATGCCGAAAGCCATAGGAAAATAGTTTTTGCGATTCTCTAGCTCTAGATTCATCACTTTGAGCCCCCAATACCGCCGATATTAGACGCATACCACGACGCTTAGAGGAAGCCACTAGGCAGTAGCCCGCTTCTTTAGTGTGACCTGTTTTAAGTCCATCGATACTGCTGTCTCTCCACAGCAAGCGGTTGCGATTAGGCTGATTAATATTGTTATGACTAAAATATTTTTTAGAATAAATACTGTAGTACTCTGGGTGTTGATTAATAATTTCCCGAGCAATAACGGTTAAATCTCTAGCCGTTGTGACCATGCCCTCAGCAGGTAAACCTGTAGAGTTGACGTAATAGGTATTAGTCATACCCAGCTGTTCTGCCTGAAAGTTCATATTGTCGGCGAATGCGTTTTCACCACCGCTGATATGCTCCGCCAAAGCGATGGCAGCATCGTTGCCCGATTGAATAATCACCCCATGCATCAAATCAATCACCGACACCTTTGATCTTGGGCTTAAAAACATGGTTGAACCATCTGTTTTAGCACCGCCCAATTCCCAAGCATTATCGCTAATAAGAACTAGATCATCCTCCTTAAGACGATTTTCCTCGATTTCATTTGAGGTTATATAGGTTGTCATCATCTTTGCTAGACTGGCCGGAGGTAACGTCTCATCTGCATTATTTTCTGCAATAACATAGCCGGTATCGGCATCGATAATAATCCAAGCCTTGGCATTTATCTTAGGGGCATCAGGAAGGAACTGTTTAGCCACAGCATGTTGGAAAATGCCAGAGCAAAGTAAAATTACCAACGAATAAAAAAAGCTTTTTTTCAACATATTAGGGGTACCGAGCCAGCCGATCTTTAAAAAAACTATTCTAACATCAGTCGCCATAATGTTCCCACAATGAATATGCTCAGACCTAACGAATATTCAAAGACTGTAAGTTAGAATGCCTAAAAATCTTACAATTTCATAGTCAATACTAAATTATAAGATTTAGTTTTAGAGTGCAAGATCAAGGACTAGTTCCCTGATAAACCAGTCTATTTAGATGAGTCGCAGGTTTCGATTACTTCACAGCGCTGTTCGCCAATCATTAAGCTCAGTTGGTAAACTGCCATTGCATATTTAATTCTCGGGTTATAGCGACCAATAGCATAAAAATTATTAAGACCCAACCAATACTCATCGCCATATTTTCCGCTTAACATCATCGAAAAAGCCAAGCTGTCTTTGGCATAGTTTTGCGCCGGTATAAAACCTTGTTCTTCCATATCAGCAATGGTTTTCTTAGGTTTACGCATTTTATTTAAGCCGTCAGTATTAAGGTTTTCCTTGATATGTGCTCTAGTAGCCACTGGCTGATCTTTTTTCCATTGACCCTTTTTAGAGAGGAAATTGGCAACACTACCAATCGCATCTGTTGGGTTTTCCCAGATATCAGTAAGGCCATCATCGTCAAAATCAACCGCATAATCACGATAACTATCTGGCATAAACTGACCCCAACCCATAGCGCCGGCATAGGATCCTTTAAGGATAAGTGGGTCTTTCTTCTGCTCGCGAGCCAGCAAAAATAGATTTTCAAGTTGAATAGTAAAAAATTTCTTGCGAGATTCACGTTTCTCAATTGAATGATAATAATCAAAGGCTAGCGTACTGAGCGCATCAACTACGCGATAGCTTCCCGTATTGCGACCATAGTTAGTTTCTACACCCAAAATACTCACAATAATGGCAGGGTCAACACCGTATTTCTCGTAGGCTCGATTAAGTGAAGCCTCATGTTCTTGCCAAAACTCCACGCCTCTTTTTATGCGAAGATCTGACACAAACAGCTTGCGATACTCATGCCAAGGTTTGACCTTTTCAGCGGGACGACTCATGGCCTTAACAATGGACGTTTGGTATTCAGCAGCAGTTAGCCATTCGACAATCTGTTCGCGCTTAAATTGATGCTTATCAACCATAAGGTCGATAAAATCAGCGACCTGTGGTTTTTCTGAATAATCCGCCGAGCAAATAGTTGCCACTGACAAGCAGAGCGAAAGTACAATAAATCTTAAGATTTTCATTTAACGCTAAGCCCCAATTCGTTTAGGTTCTGAACTGATAGCCATCAGGATACCAAATCCGAAAAACAGAGTCACAATTGCTGATCCACCATAGCTTACCAGAGGTAACGGCACCCCAACGACCGGAAGTAAGCCCGAAACCATAGACATATTTACAAACATGTAAATAAAGAATGTAAGGCTTATACTTCCTGCCATTAACCGTGCAAATTGAGACTGTGCATTGATGGCAACAATCATGCAGTATCCTACCAATAAAAGATAGATGCTACAGAGGCCAATAACCCCTAAAAGACCAAATTCTTCAGCCAATACCGCAATAATAAAGTCAGTGTGGCTCTCAGGTAAGAAATTTAGCTGGGATTGAGTGCCCTCAGTCCAACCCTTACCTGAAAAACCGCCAGAGCCAATAGCGGTTGTTGACTGGATAATATTCCATCCCGCACCAAACTTATCATCCTCTGGAGAAAGGAGAGTAAGCACACGCTGTTTTTGGTAGTCCCGCATAACATAGATCCACAGCAGAGGGACCGCAGCTAGAGTGGCAAAGAATGCACCTGCCAAATAGCGTTTTCTCAAACCCGCCAGAAACAAAACGAAAAAACCAGAGGTAAATACCAAAATAGAAGTGCCTAAATCGGGCTGTCGAATAATCAACAAGGCAGGAATTCCGACAATCAGTAGTGCACCGGCCACATGTTTTAATTTTGGTGGTATAAGTCGTCGGCTAAGATAGGCTGACACCATCATAGGAACGGCAATTTTTGCAATTTCTGAAGGCTGAAATCTAGTAAACCCAAGATTAAGCCAACGAGTTGCCCCCTTAGCCTCAACCCCAAAAAATAAAACTGCAATCAAAGCTAAAAGAGCAGAGCCGTAAAAAAGGGCAGCCCAGCGCTCCCAAAAGCGTACCGGGAACTGAGCGACAATAAGCATGCCAGTAAATCCCGTCATCATAAACGTCGCTTGGCGCTTAACATAATACAAACTTTGCTCGCTAGCACTATAAAGCACAAACAACCCTGTCATACACAGCACTAAAAGTATAATCAGTAGGGTAAAATCTATATGCAGAACATTTTGCCGTCGATCCCCGCCCTTAGTATCCAACTGCCTAACAAAATCATATTTATACATTGATTAGTTATCCTTAATAGAGGCTGAAGAATATTTAGCCAGTCTCAAGGCATCATTATTGGGACTTTTTTGTAGGTAATCGGATAAATAGCGGTCAATTACTTTGCGCGCTATAGGCGCCGCAGTGCGACTGCCATGTTCGCCATTTTCAACAATCAAGCCCAATGCTACTTTGGGATTATCAGCGGGTGCAAAAGCCACAAAAAGTGCGTGGTCCCACTTGCGCTTATCAATTTTAGATGAGTCATACTTTTCTTTTTCATGGATACTAATAACTTGAGCCGTTCCTGTTTTGCCAGCTAGTTTATAATTAAGACCCTTGCTAATACCGCGCGCAGTCCCTCTGTCCGAGTGAACAACATCAATCATTGCTTTATGAATATAGTCCCAGTACCTATCATCATATTCAATTTGATCCGGTGCATATACAGGTTCAATTTCTTCACCATTAATCGATTTTAACAACTTAGGTACCACTGTTTTTCCACGAGCAGCAATGCGCGCCGACATTACCGCAAGTTGTAATGGTGTAGTCAGCATAAAACCTTGCCCAATGCTCATATTAATCGTGTCACCATTAAACCAGTCCTGTCGACGGTTCTCTTTTTTCCAATCTCGGGAAGGCATGATTCCACGTTTCTCCCCGGGAAGATCAATGCCAGTGATATCGCCAAGCCCAAATAAAGCGCTCTCCTTAGATAATAAATCTATTCCCGCTTTAACACCGGTGGTATAGAAAAATACATCGCAGGATTCAATGATCGCCTCAGCCAAATCAACACCTTGGCCATGACCGCCCTGATCGGCATTGTGGTCGCGCCATGGTCTTTTGATCCCCTCCATAAAAAAATAACCCGGATCATTGATAGAATAATCCAAATCGAAAATTTTATGTTGCAAGCCGATTAAACCAAACAGCGGTTTTACCGTTGAGCCCGGTGGGTATTGGCCTCGTAAAGCACGATTAAAAAGTGGGCGATCAGGTGATTTTAGCAAGCCATCGTACTGTTTTTGACTTATCCCTGAAGTAAATAAATTAGGGTCATAACTGGGGGTGCTCACCATGCTGAGAATACCGCCTGTTTTGACGTCTATAGCTACCAGTGCACCGCGCTCATTCTTCAGAGCATCCAGAGCCACGCGCTGTAATTGGCTGTCGATATGAATTGTAAGATTACTCCCTGAAACGGGATCTTTTTTATCCAGAACACGCATCACGCGACCCCGGGCATCGGTTTCTACCTGCTCCGTACCCACCTTGCCAAGCAAGGTCTCCTCATAGTATTTTTCAAGGCCAATTTTGCCAATAAAATCAGTACCTCGATAATTTTCAGGATCGATAGTTCTAATTTCTCGATCATTAATGCGGCCCACATAGCCTAATGTATGGGTCAGTAATTCACGTTGCGGATAAAAGCGCATTAACTGCGCACTAACCTCAGTCCCGGCTAGCAAATGACTATTCACCGCAAGAATGGCGCGCTCCTCTTCAGTAAGGTTATATTTTAGCGGAACAGGGGCAAAGCCCTTGCTGCGTTTTGCGTGTTTTTCAAAGCGTGCAATATCCTTATCAGAAATAGAGAGTAATAAGCCAAGTTGGGCAACCAAACTATCAGTGTTTTGCGTTCTATCAGGGATAATATTGAGCGTAAATGCTGGACGGTTATCCGCCAGTAATTGGCCATGACGATCAAAAATCAGTCCCCGAGTAGGTGCTATAGATCGAATATGAATACGATTTTTATTAGAGTTAGTCACATAGTCAAGATGACGATTTATTTGCAGATCAAAATAACGGTATAAAACAACTGAAGTTAATCCAAGCACAATGCATAAAGACAGCACCACCCGCGTAGAGAATATTCTCTGCTCTTGCTGGCGGTCTGAAATAGCAATGTCTCGCATCATATACTATTGCTCTAACTACGATGATAGGGGTGGTTTTGATTAATGGTCCAAGCCCTGTAAAGCTGCTCCATTAAAACAACGCGAACCAAAGGATGGGGCAGAGTAAGGTCGGATAGCGACCATTTCATATCTGCCCGCTCAAGACAATCCGAAGACAGCCCATCAGGGCCACCAATAAGCAAACAAATATCATGGCCAATCATTTGCCAGTCAGATAGTTGGGTTGCCAGAGATTCTGTAGACATAGATTTACCCAACACATCCAACGCAACAACTTTATCCTGTTTGGCGATATGTTTAAGTATAGCCTGTCCCTGATTTTCTTTTGATTGAACAGTAGATCCCTTACCCTTAGGGCTAAGCGGTATTTCGATGGTTTCTAGTTTAAGCTCGCTTGGCATACGCTTATGGTATTCATCAAAGCCAGCCTCTACCCAGCTCGGCATGCGCGTTCCAACGGCCAGCAATTTGAGCTTCATAGGCTTATCAATAACCTCAATATTTATCCAATCAAATTAATATAAGGGCAACCCTTAACCTTCTTCAGTATCATTGGGTCTTACGGACCACAGGCGTTCAATATCATAAAATACCCGGGTAGCAGGGAGCATGACATGAACAATCACATCGCCAAAATCCACTAAAACCCATTCAGCTTTATCATCGCCCTCAATGCCAATCATTTCGTGTCCCGCTTCTTTAGCATCCACCACCACACTATTAGCCAGAGCCTTTACCTGACGATTAGAATTACCAGAGGCAATAATCATATTGTCCGTAATACCCGTAAGATCACGCACGTCAATAGCAGTGATTTCAGTGGCTTTAACCTCTTCGAGGGCGTTGATAATAATATCTTTTAAGGCTTGGCCCATAACAATAAATTACTCATATAAAGAATGTTGTTTAATATAGTTAACCACCGACTCAGAGGTCATATGGTCGATATTTTTTTCATATTTTATATTGTCTCTAATAGCAGTAGAGGAAATATCCAATAGCGGTATTTTACACAGATGCAGGCAACCATGGGATTGCTTTTTTACCTGCGTTAAATCATTACATAAATGCTGGTCAATCCATTTAGCCACAACCCCATTACTGGGTAACTCATAGTCAGGTCTAGAGCAAGCCACAATATGACAGTAGTCCAATAACTCAGTCCAACGGTGCCAGCTATGGATAGATAACAGAGCATCCATGCCAATACAAAAGAACAGTGGCGTTTGCAAACCAATAGCCTGTCTTATATAGCCAACAGTATCAATACTATAGCTAGTGTCGCCCCGTTTTAACTCTAGGTCATCGGCCACAAGAGAAGGGTTACCATCAATCGCCAACTCCAACATAGCCAAGCGTTGCTCAGCGCTAATATTGGGTGTTTCACGGTGGGCAGGAATAGCGCAGGGAAGCATACGCACCGACTCAACCTGCAAATAATCAGCTAACTCAGAGGCTAAATTAAGATGACCAAAGTGGATTGGATTAAACGTACCGCCAAATAATGCAACCGACATATTATTGGCGGATTTGCCCATCGCCAAACACTACCCATTTTTGACTGGTTAAACCCTCAAGCCCCACAGGGCCACGGGCATGAATCTTATCCGTTGAAATACCGATCTCAGCGCCCAAGCCATATTCAAAGCCATCGGCAAAGCGAGTCGATGCATTAATCATCACCGAACTCGAATCCACCTCAGCAATAAACCGTTGGCCACGCTCATGATCCTCAGTCACAATAGACTCAGTGTGTTGCGAGCTATAAGTATTGATATGCTCAATTGCCGCATCAATACCCGCCACCACCTTGATGGCCACAATCGGGGCCAAATACTCCTCACTCCAATCGCTTTCGCTAGCCACAGAAATAGATGGCAAAATTTCACAGCTTCTAGCACAGCCACGCATGTCGACCTGTTTGGCAGCATAAATATCAACGATTAAAGGTAACACTTTTTCAGCCATAGACTCTGCAACCAACAGCGACTCCATCGCATTGCACACCCCATAGCGATGGGTCTTAGCATTAACTGCAATCGCCACCGCTTTATCTATATCCGCATTATCATCAATATACACATGGCAGTTCCCGTCTAAATGCTTAATAACCGGCACTCGCGCATCCGCACTAATTCGCTCAATAAGACCCTTACCGCCGCGAGGAACAATCACATCCACATACTCAGCCATAGTAATCAGCTCACCCACCGCCGCGCGATCAGTGGTACTAATGACCTGCACCGCAGATTCTGGCAAGCCAGCATCAGCAAGGCCAAGCTTTATACAATTAGCTATTGCTTGATTGGATTCAATGGACTCGCTACCACCACGCAAAACAGTCGCATTGCCAGATTTAAGGCACAGACTAGCAGCATCAATGGTTACATTAGGACGGGACTCATAAATAATGCCAATAACCCCCAGTGGAACCCGCATTTTAGCCAATTTAATACCGCTAGGGCGGGTACCCAAATCAGTTAACTCACCCACAGGATCAGGTAACTCAGACACCTGATGTAAGCCCTCAATCATGCCATTAATTCGCCCATCATCAAGCGCAAGGCGATCCAAAAGGGCCTCGTTAAGACCATTATTGCGGCCGTTTTCCATATCCACCTGATTAGCCGTCAAAACAGCATTGCGGTTAACATCCAGTTGGTTAGCAATAGCCATAAGCGCATTGTTTTTAACAGCACTACTGGCCCGCGCAAGAGCGCGAGAGGCGTCTCGGGCACCAATTCCCACCGACTGCATATAAGCTTTAATATCCATAAAAATCCATTAATAACCAACAGGGTTTTAAATCAAAACCCCATTATACGAAACTCAGAATATAATTCCTTATATTTGGCAATAAATAGCTTCTTAACAGGAAGGTTGGTCAGTCTAGTGTGAGAGGGATAAGCGTTTTTCTAAAATACTCACCAAAGCATCAATATGCACTGGGTCATCATTTAAGCAGGGAATATAATGGAAATGCTCACCGCCGCTCTCAATAAAGCTCTCTCGGGCTTCCATATTAATTTCCTCAATAGTCTCAAGGCAATCAGAAGAAAACCCAGGGCAGATAACCACCACATGCTTAACCCCATCCTCTGGCAACTGCTCCAAAGTTTTATCAGTATAGGGTTGCAGCCAAGGTTCGCGACCAAAGCGCGACTGAAATGTTGTCATCACTTGGCTTTCATCAAAGCCAAGCTTCTCGCGTACCAAACGCGTGGTCTGATGGCAAAAACAATGATAAGGGTCGCCATTTTTAAGATAGCGCTCCGGCGTACCATGATAAGAAAAAACAAACTTATCCGGCTGACCATGCTGTTCAATATGACGCTTTATAGTTGTACACAGTGCGTCCAAATAGCCCTCAGATTTATGGTAGCCATTAATAAACTGCAACTCAGGTACCCAGCGCAGTTTAGTAAATGTTTTAGCTATAGCATCAAAGGTAGAACCCGTCGTTGCCCCAGCATACTGCGGGTACAAAGGTAGCACGATAATATCGCGCACATTTTGATCGGTTAACTGCTTAATCGCCGATGCCATCGACGGGTTGCCATAGCGCATCCCCAGTACCACCGGAATATCACCGTATTTTTCTGCAAGACGTTGCTTAACCGCCGCTACCTGCCCCTGACTGTAAAGCATTAATGGCGAACCCGCCTCAGTCCATACCGATTGATATAATTTCGCCGAACGCCGCGGGCGAATACGCAAAATAATAAGGTTTAAAATCATCCACCACAGCAATCGCGGTATCTCAACCACCCGCGGATCGCTTAAAAATTCCTTTAAATAGCGTCTAAGTTCAGCGGGTCTAGGCGCATCTGGCGTGCCCAGATTACACAATAAAATACCCTGACGCGGAGACGCACCCTCATGGTCATAGTCAGTTTGACCAATATATTTCATGTATTGCTCCAAAAATTTAGCGATTTAGCAATCAATAACCACAACCATAAAGCACTCAGTTGCTATCAACAACCATTGATGTGCCGATTATACGCCACATCTTAAATTTAGGACTCTTAGTTTCAGAATGAACGATTCTAAAATAAATAACAGCAAAATCCACTTGAACAAATCCGCATAGTATTAGATACTGTATAAATAAACAGTATATAAGCTAATAATAACACCTCGAGATTCCTATGAACCTATCACTACTAGGCCGCAGTCATGCCCTCGCATGGATCAAATCACACTGCCTTAAAATACCCCTATTTAGCGAAGCCGTATCCGCAGGCTTCCCCTCACCAGCCCAAGACTACATCGAAAAAACCCTTGATTTAAACGAGCTCTGTATCAAGCGACCTGCCGCCACCTTCTTTGTGCGAGTCGAAGGTGACTCAATGGTTCAAGCAGGTATCTATGCCGGCGATATTCTAGTGGTTGATCGTTCAGTGACCGCCGAACACAGGGATACAGTTATCGTCGCCATTCATGGTGAAATGACCGTTAAAGAACTAGAGTTGCGCCCAAAAGTACGCCTAGTGCCACGCAACCCAGACTATCCTGTGATAGAAATCCCCGAAGGCACAGCACTGGATATCTTTGGCGTGGTTACCAATGTTATCCGCAATATACGCCATAAAACCTAAGCTAAAATGACCCCTATTTTTGCCCTAGTAGACTGCAATAATTTTTATGCCAGTTGCGAAAAATTATTCCGTCCCGATTTAGCCCATACCCCAGTGGTTGTATTATCCAACAACGATGGTTGTGTAGTGGCGCGCTCCAAAGAAGCCAAAGCCCTAGGTATAAAAATGGGCATTCCAATCTTTAAAATAAAGCAACAGATTCAGCAGCATGGCATCCAAGTATTCTCCTCAAATTACAGTCTATATGCCGATATGAGTGACCGCGTGATGCGAACCCTAGAAGATATGGCACCAAGGGTCGAGATTTATTCCATTGACGAAGCATTCTTAGACCTTACTGGCATTCAGTCGGCTGTATCACTGATTGATTTTGGCCGGCAAGTAAAACACACCATTGATCGCTGGATAGGCATTACCGTCTGTGTCGGAATAGGGCCCACCAAAACCCTCGCCAAGCTCGCCAATCACGCTGCCAAAAAATATACAGCAACCCAAGGCGTAGTCGATTTAACTGACCGCAAAAGACAGCGCAAACTATTAGCCCTAACCCCAGTGCAAGATATTTGGGGTGTGGGGCGCAGATTGTCAGCGCGCCTGCAAGCCATGGGGATACATACAGCACTTGACCTAGCTGATACCTCAGCCAAATCAATACGTCAGCATTTTTCTGTAGTATTAGAGCGCACCCAAAGAGAGCTCAATGGCGAACCCTGTATCCAACTAGAGCAAATACCGCCTACCAAAAAGCAGATTATCTGCAGTCGCTCCTTTGGAGCCAGAGTCACTAGCCGTATACAGATGGGCCAAGCCCTGTGCGAGCATGTCACACGAGCCGCAGAAAAGTTGCGCAAAGAACAACAACAGGCCAAGCTATTAACAGTGTTTATTCGCACCAGCCCCTATCAAAATAATACACCCCAATATAGCAACGCCCTGAGTGCACAACTATCACGCCCCAGTGATGATACCCGCGACCTTATTCAGTTATCCATGAGCCTGCTCGATCAACTATGGCGCGACCGCTATCACTACGCAAAAGCCGGTGTTGTACTCTCGGATTTCTATGATATTGGCACCTATCAAGCAGAGTTATTTGATCAGCCCTCAATCCATACAAACAGTCGCCAACTGATGAATGTAGTCGATACAATAAATCACAGTGGCCGAGGTCAAGTATTCTTTGCCAGACAAGCCGTAAAAAAAGGCTGGGCAATGAAACGCGAGCATTTATCACCAGCCTATACAACTCGTTGGAATGGGTTAATACAAGTGAATTAAATCATCTGTAACATCATCATAAAAAATACCAATAAGCTAACTAATGCCATTTATTCAATGATTAGCTGAAACCCTTTTGCGCCGAGGGTATAATGCGCGGCTTTTAACCTTTGTGAATAATCTACATGACCCAGCCAGTTTCTGATCGGCGTACCTTTGCCATTATTTCTCACCCCGATGCGGGTAAGACCACTATTACTGAAAAGTTACTGCTGTTGGGTAATTTGATTCAGGTGGCGGGTACGGTTAAGGGTCGAAAGAGCGACCGCCATGCGACTTCTGATTGGATGACCATGGAAAAAGAGCGGGGTATTTCGGTCACTTCATCGGTGATGCAGTTCCCTTATCGCGATTGCACGGTTAACCTTTTGGATACACCGGGGCACGAGGATTTTTCTGAGGATACTTACCGCACTTTAACGGCGGTGGATTCTTCGCTGATGGTTATCGATGGCGCTAAGGGTGTGGAAAAAAGAACCATCAAACTAATGGAAGTTTGCCGTTTGCGCGATACGCCTATTCTTTCATTTATTAATAAGATGGATCGGGATATTCGTGAGCCCATCGATCTGCTGGACGAAATCGAAGATGTACTAAAGATTAAAGCAGCGCCAATTAACTGGCCTATTGGTATGGGTCGGGGTTTTCGCGGGGTGTATAACCTGTATACCGATACTATTCATGTGTATGTGCAGGGTAAGGGCCATCAGTTGATGGATGATATTCAGATTAAAGGCTTGGAGTCCCCTGAGGCGCGTGAGGCATTGGGTGATTTTGCCGATGATGTAATAGAAGAATTGGAGCTGGTTAAGGGCGCTACCCATCAATTTGAAATGGATGAGTTTTTGGCGGGTAAGTTGACGCCGGTATTTTTTGGTACTGCTTTGGGTAATTTTGGCGTGCGCGAGCTATTGGATGATTTTGTGCGCTGGGCGCCGCCGCCTCAGCCGCGAGAAACCTCGGTTAGGCAGGTGCAGGCTAGCGATAAACAATTCAGTGGCTTTGTGTTTAAAATTCAGGCCAATATGGACCCTAAGCACCGCGATCGTATTGCTTTTATGCGTATTTGTTCGGGTACTTATACCAAGGGTATGAAAATGAAGCATGTGCGTACGGGTAAGGATATGCGGGTATCCGACGCCTTTAGCTTTAAGGCGGGGGAGCGTATTTCGGTTGAGCAGGCGGTGGCGGGGGATATTATCGGCTTGCATAACCATGGTTCTATTCAGATTGGTGATACCTTTACTGCGGGCGAAGACTTAAAGTTTGGGGGTATTCCCCATTTTGCCCCTGAACTATTCAAACGTATTCGTCTTAAAGACCCGCTTAGAGCCAAACAGTTACAAAATGGTATTCGCCAGTTATCCGAAGAGGGCAGTACTCAGGTATTTTTCCCATTTAAAAATAATGACATTATTGTGGGTGCTGTAGGGCAGTTGCAGTTTGATGTGGTGGCGTTTCGGTTAAAAGAAGAATATGGTGTTGAGGCTATTTATGAGCCTATCAATGTGTACACTGCACGTTGGGCTGAAGCGGATGATAATAAAAAAATAGAGGCCCTTAGAAATAAGGCGGAAGATAACTTGGCGATTGATGGCGGTGGGCACTTAACCTACCTAGCGCCAACCCGAGTCAATTTGTCCCTTGCTGAGGAGCGTTTTCCTGATATTGATTTTAGGTCAACTCGGGAACATTAATAGATAAGCTGAGGAAAGTATGGCTAATAGGGCTAA
>CENU01002567.1_pt1 | contig 47223 bp, 41 predicted proteins | sample 361331 | NCBI WGS metagenome assembly CENU01 (sample SAMEA2619766, study PRJEB7988) | marine metagenome | isolation source: saline water (ENVO:00002010), including | reverse complement strand
CCATTTTCTCTCATCAATCTAGCCAATTGTTGGCTAATATCTACTTTGCTCATAATTATTACTCTTCCCTAGTATATAATTTTATATTCATAATAACTAAAACACCATTACTTTAAGTGAATGTTTACTTTTGCGGACTAAATAACGACGACTACTATCTGCATTTCTCTTGTATTAACTTCAAACAAATACTTCATATATTTCAATTAGGTATATCCAAACTACGCAGTTAAGTCATCAACTAGCTGTTTTACCACGGAGGGGTCAGCCAGTGTTGAAATGTCTCCTAAATTTTCGTATTCACCACAGGCAAGTTTTCTCAAAATTCTTCTCATTATTTTTCCAGAGCGGGTTTTTGGTAATCCCGGTGCCCAGCGAATTGTGTCCGGTTTTGCAATGGGTCCAATCTCAGCAGCACAAAGTGCAATTAGTTGTTTTTTGAGATCTTCATCTGGGTTAACGCCTTTCATGAGGGTAACAAAACAAAAGATACCCTGCCCTTTTATATCATGTGGAGATCCCACTACAGCTGCTTCGGCCACCGCATCATGAAGCACTAGTGCACTTTCGACCTCAGCCGTCCCTAAGCGGTGACCGGACACGTTAAGAACGTCGTCAACTCGCCCTGTAATCCAGTAATAACCATCTTCATCTCGTCGCGCACCATCGCCGGTAAAATAGTATCCCGGGTAAGCACTAAAATAAGTATCTACACAGCGCTGATGATCGTTAAATACTGTTCTAATTTGACTTGGCCATGATTTTTTTATCATTAGCAACCCTTCACCAGCACCATCAACTTCTTTTCCTTCAGGGTCAAGTATTGCTGGCTCTATGCCAAAAAAAGGTAATGTAGCTGACCCGGGCTTAAGCGCCATTGCACCGGGGAGTGGCGTCAACATATGAGCCCCTGTTTCAGTTTGCCACCATGTGTCCACTATGGGGCAACGGGATTCACCTACAACGCGATAGTACCAATCCCATGCCTCAGGATTAATTGGCTCACCTACCGTTCCTAAAAGTTTTAATGAACTTCTCGATGTTTTACTAACAAAATCATCACCAGATCCCATTAGTGCTCGAATTGCTGTGGGAGCTGTATAAAATTGATTGACTTTGTGCTTGTCTATAACCTGCCAAAACCTTGATGCATCTGGATACGTTGGAATACCCTCAAACATTAGGGTAGTTCCGCCATTGCAGAGCGGTCCGTATATGATATAACTATGACCGGTAATCCAACCGACATCAGCTGTGCACCAGTATATATCCCCCGACTTATAGTCAAAAGTATATTTGTGGGTCATTGCTGACATTAAGAGGTAACCCGCCGTTGTGTGGACTACTCCCTTTGGCTTTCCCGTAGAACCTGATGTGTAAAGTATAAACAGCGGATCTTCAGAATCCATAATCTCAGGTTCACAATTAGCGGGAACAGAATCAATGGCTTGCTGATAGTTCACATCTCGACTTTCGTGCCAATCAATTGCTGATGAAGTACGCTCAACAACAATACAGCTGTGTACATTGGGACAATTTTTTAGTGCTTTATCAGTATTGGCTTTAAGGGGTATTTTTTTACCGCCTCGAACGCCTTCATCAGCAGTAATAATAAGCCTACAATCAGAATCAAGAATCCTATCTTTTAATGCCTCGGGGGAAAATCCTCCAAAAACTACGGAATGAACAGCACCAATTCTTGCACAGGCTAACATGGCATAGGCCGCCTCTGGGATCATTGGCATATATATGCAAACACGATCACCTTTTTTTATGCCGCGCTGACGAAGAACATTACCTAACTTTGAAACCTGCTCATGTAGTTCCTTGTATGTAACCTTTTCGTCATTATCTGGCTCATCACCTTCCCATATAATTGCCGTTTGATTTGCACTTTTTTCAAGATGACGATCGATACAATTAACTGCAATATTTAATTTACCACCAATAAACCATGATGCTTTTGCAGTTTGAAAATCAGATACACTAAGGGTATCCCAAGCCTTTTCCCAGCTTAGAAATAAATCGGATTGTTCTGTCCAAAATATATCAGGCTCTTCTAAGGATTGGCGGTACATATCCTTATATTTGTCCGCATCTATCCAACAATCTGCTGACCAATTTTCTGCCACCGAATAAATTAATTTGTCAGACATCAAAACTCCGCTATGCGAAAGAATACTATTCCGTTGAGTTTATTAATTTTAACCTCATACCTCAACCAAATCATTGATTTTTAACAAAAACTAAACGGTATTGAATCAACTCATTAACTCGAAAAGCCGTTAGCATAAAAATTAAACAGAGTTAAAGCTATTTATGGTTGCTCGAAAACGATCAATAATTTAGTTTTTATACAGTGCTACTCCCTTAGCCAATACATCTAAAATCACTAAATGCACTATTCTTGAAGAAATAGGAACATGGTTTTTTGAAAATTTTAGCGTGTCGATATACAAACTGAGGGCACTAATATCTCCAAGAAGACTTTTTGATGGTGTCAGAGAAATAACGATTGAGCCATTCTTTTTTGCAGTTTGGGCGATTTCAAGCAGCTCTCTATTGCTATCGGTTTCAGAAATAATAAAAAACACATCATTTTTTTGTCCTTTAGCTACAAGCATCTGCTGAATTAAAATGTCATCATGACTTGAAACAGGAAGATTTAATCCTAAGAATTTATTGGCAGAATCCCTTGCCACTAGAGCTGAAGCGCCATGGGCAAAGAAATATATTCCACTGGCCTGAACTAAACTTTCAATAATCTGATTGATGTGTTGATGACAAATGTTTTCTCGGACTTTAGCCAGACGACTAATAGCTGTATCAAATATTTTTGGAGTAAAACTGGCAACCTCATCTGAGGGATCTATTTTGGGATTAACATAGCATATTCCGCTGGCTAGTGATCTAGCTAATCTAAGCTTTAAATCAGGAAATCCCTTTGCATTAAAGCGTTTGCAAAACCGATTGACACTAGGCTCACTTACCGATGACTTTCTAGCCAAACTGGCGATACTTGATTCTGTTGCGGATTTTGGATCCGCTAGAATAGCTCTAGCGACCTTAGTCTGTGTTTTATTGAGCTTAGGCAGCTCTTTTGAAATCGCTTCAATAAGATTTAGGTTGCCGAATTCTACTGATATTTGTGGTTCACGATTCATCTCAATCCTTAAGTTTTACGTGTAACTTTAATCGCAGATAATCGATTTTTCTGCGAATTTTAACGCCCTCAGCTAGCTTCCATAGCAACTAAATTTTAGGGTTTTTGACCTCAATATTGTAAACATAGTCAATTAAACCTAATTAACGGACGTCTTTTTGTAATTATAAGCAAAAAAAACCGTTATCAATTGATTAAAATGCTGTTAAAAATTATAATTTTTGTAATTTTACTACAAAACAAGGTTTCCCTCTTATGTTCAAAATAGCCATTAATGGTTTTGGCCGTATTGGTCGCAATATTGTCAGAGCTTATTATGAACGCCCTGAACTTCACGACAAACTTCAAATTGTTGCAGTTAATGATTTGGGTGATGTGGATATCAGTGCACACCTTTTGCAGTTTGATACTGTTCATGGTCGCTTTAACCAACAGGTTGAAGTGGGCGATAACAAAATGACTGTCAATGGTGATGAAATTAAATGGTTCTGTGAAAGAGACCCTGCCAACCTTCCTTGGGGTGACTTAGGGGTTGATGTGGTATTTGAATGCACAGGTGTATTCACTAAAAGGGATAAAGCGGCACTTCATATTGCCGGTGGCGCCAAGAAAGTTATAATTTCTGCACCTGGTTCTGGTGTGGATGCTACTGTGGTTCATGGCATTAATCATGATCAACTAACTTCTTCCCATGAAATTATTTCTAATGCTTCATGCACTACGAACTGTTTGGCACCATTGGTGGCTCCTCTTCAGGAGGCTATGGGTATCGAGTCAGGCTATATGACGACTGTTCATGCCTACACTAATGACCAACAGTTAAGTGATGTTTATCACTCTGACGTATACCGCGCTCGGTCTGCTACTCAATCTATGATTCCTACCAAAACAGGGGCTGCGGTTGCGATTGCTGATGTAATACCGGAGCTTGCAGGAAAACTTGATGGTATGGCGGTTCGTGTGCCAACCATTAATGTTTCTCTTGTTGATTTGGTGTTTAATGCTGGTCGTGAAACAACGGTTAAAGAAGTTAATCAAGTGCTTAAAACAGCCGCTGAAGGCGAACTGGGTAGTGTATTAAGCTACTGTGACCAACCTTTAGTTTCTGCAGATTTTAATCATATTGCCTACTCTAGTAACTTTGATTCTTTGCAAACTCGCGTGAACGGATCTATGGTTAAGGTGATGGCTTGGTATGATAACGAATGGGGTTTCTCAAATCGCATGCTAGATAACAGCCTTGTACTCTTAACCGCGGACTAATTTTTTTATGCCAAGAAGAACCAAAATCCTTGCAACATTGGGGCCAGGAAGTAGTGACGAAAGCAACCTGACCAAACTAATTCAGGCGGGAGTCAACGTTTTCCGCCTTAACTTTTCCCACGGCAGTGCCGAGGAACACACTGAGCGCGCCGTTACTATTCGAAAAATTGCCAAGTCACTGCAGATTCCTGTGGGTATACTTTGCGATATGCAGGGGCCGAAAATACGCATAGGTGGTTTTGCTAATGATGCAAAAATTGATCTTGCTGTAGATGATATTTTTAGCCTCGATAGCAATATGGATAAAGAAGCTGGAAATCAAGATTCTGTTTATATTGAACAGGAACTCCTCGAAGATATGGATGCTGGGGATAAGCTATTGCTCGATGACGGTCGACTCACATTTGATATTTTAGAAAAATCATCGACTGTTGCTCGCTGCAAAGTGGTTCAGGGTGGTGTACTTTCTAGCAAAAAAGGGGTTAATAAATTTGGTGGTGGCCTTTCTGCTGATGCATTAACACCTAAAGATAAGGCAGACATTAAAACCGCTGCAGCGCTTAAAACCGATTACCTCGCCATTTCATTTGTTCGTGCAGCTGCGGATGTTGAGTTAACTAGACAGCTTCTTAAAGATGCAGGTAGTAGCGCTCATATTATTGCTAAGGTTGAGCGAGCCGAGGCTATTACTGAGGAATTTTTACCGGGTATTATCGAGGCCTCTGATGGCGTTATGGTTGCTCGAGGTGACTTGGGTGTTGAAATTGGTGATGCAAACTTGGTTGCTGTTCAAAAGCAACTGATTGAAGCGGCCATGTCTGCTAATAAGGTGGTCATTACTGCGACTCAGATGATGGAGTCTATGATTACCGCCCCTACTCCAACACGAGCAGAAGTTTTTGATGTGGCAAATGCCGTATTAGATGGAACCGATGCTGTTATGCTTTCAGCGGAGACAGCAGTAGGTAGTTATCCTGTTGAAACAGTTACCGCTATGGCTAGAGTGATTGAAGGCGCTGAAAAGCACCCTTTAACTCAGCGATCAAAACATAGAATCGATGAAACTTTTGAGCGCATAGATGAATCCTTAGCCTTGTCTGCTATGTATGCAGCTAATCATCTAAAAGGCGTTAAAGCTGTAATCTGTATGACTGAAACTGGCTTTACGCCATTATTAATGTCTAGAATTACCTCTTCGTTACCTATTTATGCTTTTGCTGAAAAGGCGGGTACCTGTGAAATTACTGCCCTTTATAAAGGCGTAGTACCGGTTCCTTTCGAAACATCCTCTTTGAAGCCATCTGATATTAACCACTTGGCGGTTGAAAAGCTTCGCGAATATAATGCAGTGTGTGATGGTGATCTTGTGCTTATCACCAAAGGTGACTTTGTGAATGTTCAGGGTGGCACTAACACCTTAAAAATCGTTCGCGTAGGCGATATTATTCGCTAGCAAAAAAAATGCCCTCAGCAATTCTTGCAGAGGGCATTTTATCTTTCTTAAATACAACGTTTTTTAACTTGCCCAATACACTGTCACTGGAAGCTGTGATTGTTGCAGCACTGACCTAATTGGAAGCTCTTTTACGTCATTTCCCGCTAGGGCTTGATCAAGTACCTTTTGTTTGTTTTCGCCGCTTATATGAATAATAAGACGTTCTGTGTTCAATAAACGTGGCAAGGTCATGCTTATACGCTCATGAGGGGCTGCTGTCGGAGTAACCGCAATACAACTGCGACCAGAGTTAAGATCAAGTCCTGCTGCAAGCGCGGTTGCTCCAGGGAATAGTGAGGCTGTATGACCATCGTCTCCCATGCCTAGAATAACTACAGTGAACTGACCTTGTTTTGATAGTTCAGCCTCAAGTTCAGGCTCACCATCAACAGCTGTGTCTGCCGCATTTTTAAGGGATAAAAACTGTGCACAATGAGCTTCATTAATTAATAGGTTTTCTCGAACTAATTTTTCGTTGCTATCCTGATGATCGTTATCAACCCAACGCTCATCTGCTAAGGTTACTGTCACTTTGTCCCATTCCAATATTTGCTGTGATAGCTGGTGAAAGAAACCCATGGGGGTTCTGCCACCTGACAAAATAAGCGATGCTTTACCATGCTTTTCAATTGCATTACTTAAGCGCTCACTAACCTCAGCTGATAAAGTATTATCAAGGGCCGATGTGTTTTCGAATTTTTTTAATTCCATATTTTACTCCCGCTTAGTAAGGCTTCAGGCTAAATACCAGCTTCGACCATCATTTTCTATTAGCGATTCAGATTTTCCTGGACCCCAAGAACCGGCACTGTAATATTTTACACCCGCTTCATTGTCAGACCATGCCTGCAGGAGATCGTCACACCACTGCCAGGATGCTTCTACTTCGTCACGACTAACAAACAGCCATTGATCACCATTTAAAACTTCTAATAGTAATCGCTCATAGGCGTCGACTATTCTGCCATCGTCATTAGGATCGAGAAAATCGAGATTTAATGTTCTTTTTTCAAGACTTGAGCGCTCTTTCATGCATTGTTTTTTAGATAGCATTTCAAGCTGAATGCCTTCATTTGGCTGAAGTCTAATAACCAATCGATTATTAGCTCCTGAGTCATCGTCAGAAAAAATTGCATGGGGATTATCTTTGTAAGTAATCACAATTTGGGTCACTTTTTCTTTCATTCTTTTGCCCGTGCGAAGATAAAATGGAACGCCAGCCCAGCGCCAGTTATCAACGAATACCTTTAAGGCTACAAAGGTTTCAGTATTACTGCTGTCTTCTGCACTTCCCTCTTCTTCCATATAGCCAACCACTGGATCATCTGAGATCGAGCCCGCTGAGTACTGTCCGCGTACCGCATGATCAAAAACATTGTTTTTGTTAATGGGTGTCATAGCCTTGAGAAGTTTTACTTTTTCAGCGCGTATTTCATCAGCTTCTACCTTATTGGGCGGCTCCATAGCGACCAAAGAGAGTAATTGTAATAAATGATTCTGAACCATATCACGCAACTGACCTACGCCATCATAGTAGGTCCAGCGCCCTTCAATTCCTACTATTTCTGCCGCTGTAATTTGGATATGATCAATGCTGCTATTATCCCATTGAGTGTGGATAATTCGATTGGCAAATCTAAGTGCAAGGAGGTTTTGAACGGTCTCTTTGCCCAGATAATGATCGATACGATAAATACCGCTTTCAGGAAAGAATTTACCTACTGTATCGTTCACTTCTTTAGAGCTCTCAAGATCGTGCCCAATAGGCTTCTCTAGAACAATTCGCGACTTTGCATCGATGCAATTGGCTTCGTCCAAATGCTGACAAATAGTACCAAACATACTGGGCGGAGTGGCCATATAGAAAATAAGCGTGCGGCTCTCATCTGACCAGTCTTTGAGTGCATTGAACTGTTCTTTTTCGGAGAATTCGATACGTATGTATTCAATGCGCTTTTTGAACCTAGACCAAACAGTATCACACCAGTCATCGCCAAGATTGGTCTTTAAGGTCTCACCCATTTGCTCTACAAATTCTGCAGACCCGAGCTCCTGACGCGCAACAGCGGCAATGCTTGTATTGGCTGATAATAAATCGGCTTTATCTAGCTGAAAAAGTGCTGGAAATAGCTTTCGGCGCGATAAATCTCCTTGCGCCCCAAATAAAACTAAATCAATTTTATTACTACTCATTTTTTACCTCGTAGTTTATTACTACTACTTTAAAATTGGCTTACTATACAAGCGCCGACGCTTCGCGCGCTAGCCGTTCAATTTCCTGCCATTGCTTTTCTCGAATATCTTTTGGTTTAGCAATCCATGACCCACCCACACACATTACGTTGGGTAGTGCCAAATAGTCCATTGCGTTACCTAGACTAATACCACCTGTCGGGCAGAATTTGATATTTGGAAATGGCCCCGCCATAGCTTTCATTACGGGTGCACCACCAGCGGCTTCAGCAGGGAAAAACTTGAAATTTTCAAGTCCATATTCCATGCCTCTCATTAATTCACTTACAGTGGAGATACCGGGAAGAAAAGGAACTGAAGACTGGCTACCTATGGATAATAATTTATCTGTTGCACCAGGGGATATCATAAATTGACAACCCAGATCTTCGGATAGCTTAATTTGCTCTTCACTACAAACCGTGCCTGTTCCTACGATGGCTTCAGGAACATGCTTAATAATTTGGCGAATACCTTCCACCGCTGCTTCTGTGCGAAGAGTAACCTCTAATACTTTTAACCCACCAGCAACTAATGCATTAGCCAAAGGCACTGCATCCTCAACCTGATCTAGGGTAATTACTGGGATAACTGGATTTCCCGCTAACATTTTTTGCACTTATTACTCCTCAAAATTGTTTCAGTTTTTTTGCCGCACCCAGTAGTCCTAAATTTTCTCTAACTACAATAAAAATTGGAATTGGCTTTAAATAACTCACAAAGCGACCCTTTTCTTCAAACTTTTGACGAAATTCACTTTTAATAAAAAAATCTATAAATCTTGGCACTACCCCACCAGCAATATATATACCGCCTTTGGCGCCATAGGTTAGAGCTAGGTTACCAGCAGCACTGCCCATTCCGGAGCAAAACATATTGAGTGATTGAAGCGCTAACTCATCATTTCCTGACTGTGCAGCAGAGGCAACTTGTGCCGGCGTCTCATGGACTTTTTCAATATTATTAATTTTGCAAAGGGATCTGTAGATATTAAAAATACCCTTGCCAGAAAGTAACCGCTCCAGAGACACCCTGCCATATTCTTCACGCAGTATATCAACTACTGCAGCCATTCTATCAGTGGTTGGCGGGTAATCTGCATGCCCACCTTCTGAATCCATCACTAGATAGCTATCTTCAGTGGGAACTAGGCCTGCAACACCTAATCCTGTTCCAGCACCAAGAATTCCAATTGGTTTTGAAGAAACCGGTTTCTCACCGCCAACTTGAACCAAGTCATTATCATCTAACTCTGTTATACCATTAGCTACAGCTTCAAAATCGTTGATTACGAATAATGTCTGGCATCCCAAAATATTTTTAAGCTGTGTCTTAGTAAAATGCCAATGACTATTAGTAAACGTAATTTCTTCAACATCTGCCGGACAGGCAACGGCAAAACAAGCGCTGGCTGGGGGATTATTCCATCCTGTAGCTTCGGCAATCTCTTTGAGAAGATCGACTACCAAGTCTGCAAATTCAGGGTGCTCTTCAACGGAATGATGAAATTCGTATGAGCTTTCCAATTCTCCAACAGGAACCGCGGAAAACCGAGCATTGGTTCCGCCGATATCAGCAACAAGATTCCACTTAATAGTCATTTTTAATTCTCAGGGTAAAGAAATGAAGCGCCTTGTTCGGCGTCACTTATATTTTTGCGATTCACCGCAAAAATTTCTCGACCACAGCCGATTTGACCGGCATCTGGTTGAGGCGCAGATGCACGCCTTTGGAGCTCGTCTAAATCGCCAACATAGGCTAGTTCTCCAGTTACGGCATTTAATTTGATCATATCACCATCTTGCAATTTTCCTAAAAGGCCTCCATCAAGAGCTTCAGGAACTAAATGAATGGCAGCCGGCACCTTTCCCGAAGCGCCGGACATGCGACCATCTGTAACTAGAGCCACACTAAACCCTCGATCTTGGAGGGTGCCTAAAAAAGGTGTCAGTTTATGTAACTCTGGCATTCCTAGCGCTTTTGGGCCCTGGAAACGAACAACAACAATACAATCTTTTTCAAGCTTTCCAGCTTTAAATAATGGCTCTAAATCATCTTGGCTTTCAATAACCACTGCTGGGGCTTCTACAATTTGATTCTCTATAGCAACCGCGGAAACCTTTATGACACCACGACCCAAATTACCCTGCATCAAGCGCAAACCGCCCTCTGGGGAAAATGGTTTATCAACCGTAGTAAGTACTTCTGGATCTAATGGTTGTTGTGGAGATTCATTCCACTCTAGACCACCTTCACTGGTAAGTGTGGGCTCTTTGGTAAAGTCAGAAAAATTTTCTCCCCAGGCTGTTAGAGCGTCTGCATGCATATAGCCAGCGTCTAATAATTGACGGAACATACAACTCGTTCCTCCAGCTGCATGGAAGTGATTAACATCAGCATGTCCGTTGGGGTAAACCTTGGCAAGGAGGGGAACTGCTGCTGAAAGATCAGAAATATCATCCCAATTAAGAATAATACCGGCAGCGCGCGCTATAGCAACAAGGTGCATGCTGTGATTTGTGGAGCCGCCTGAGGCCAGCAGGGCAACAGTACCATTCACTATAGCTTTCTCATCAATTACCTTACCTATAGGCCGGTAATCGTTACCTAACGCGGTAATACGAGCTACTTGATAACAGACTTCTTTGGTTAACCTATCACGAAGAGGGTTGTCTGGATTTACAAAAGAGCTTCCAGGAAGCTGAAGGCCGAGGGCCTCAAGCACCATTTGATTACTATTAGCTGTACCATAAAAAGTACAGGTACCATGACTATGATAAGAATCTGACTCTGCTTGCAGAAGCTCTTCTCGCCCTATTTCGCCCTGGGCATATAGCTGACGAATTCGTTGCTTTTCTTTATTGGGAAGACCTGATTCCATAGGGCCTGCAGGCACGAATAAAGTGGGTAGATAACCAAACGAAAGAGCTCCCATCAGCAAACCGGGAACAATTTTATCGCAAATTCCTAAGGCCAAGACGCCATCAAACATCTGATGTGATAGGCCGATAGCGGTACATTGAGCAATAACGTCTCGACTCAACAAGCTAAGCTCCATACCGTCTTGACCCTGAGTAACGCCATCACACATGGCTGGTACACCACCGGCTACCTGTGCGGTACAACCCATTTCACGCATTGCCTGTTTTATTTGATCGGGATAAGTTGCATAGGGTTGATGCGCTGATAACATATCGTTATAGGCAGTGACTATGCCGATGTTTCCAGCCTGCATCATGCGCAGACTGTTTTTATCATCTTCACCACAGGCAGCAAAACCATGGGCCAAGTTACCACAGCTTAATTTGCCCCGCTCCGGGCGATTATTAAAATCTTCTTCTAACTGACGCAAATAATCTGAGCGTAAAGCGGCACTTCGCTTTATAATACGTTCGGTTACAGCTGCTATTTGGTTATTGAGATGACCCATATCGGCTCCGTATAATTTAAGATGCAATTGTAACAAAATTACAAAAGTTAACCATATATAATGCTTAGAACCGTTGGTTTTTGTAATTTTATTACAAAAAATCCAAAGCATTATTAAAAATGCTTAATAAAAATTGACGATTTAATTTTACTGCCACTCATTTAGCTCAACAGGATTGATAATAAAGATGAACAACACACCTTATATGCCGCTAAATACGCCCGCTTGGAACAAACTAATAGAACTTGCTTCGGAAGTTCAAGCGTCGGCTACCCCAATCACTATAAAGCAACTATTTGCGGATGATGCAGAGCGCGCTGAGAAATATTCTTTAACGTCAGGAGAGTTGAAGCTAGATTTCTCCAAGAACTTGATGGATGACCAAATTTGGGAGCAGTTAATCAATCTAGCACAGCAATCTCCTCTAACATCAAACCGTGATGCTATGTTTTCTGGTGAAGCTATCAATACCAGTGAAAATCGAGCAGTGCTTCATGCTGCCTTAAGAGCAAACTCAACAGATGATCAGTCAACTGACGGAGCTCAAAGAGCGGCGCAAGTTGAAAAACAACTCAAAGCTGTTGAGCGCATCAGTAATGAAATTAGAGACGGTAGTTGGGTTGGCAGCACCGGCAAGTCTATTACAGATATTATTAATATTGGTATTGGTGGCTCTGACTTGGGGCCTAAAATGGCCTGTACCGCCCTTGAAGAATTTGCCCATGATTCAATCAATGTGCACTTTATCTCTAATGTTGATGGCGCCCAAATCCTAAGCACTCTAAAAAAACTTAATGCCGAGACCACTTTGGTCTCTATTGCCAGCAAGACCTTTACTACTCAAGAGACTATGCTTAACGCTAAAACAGCAATTCAGTGGTTTAGCGATGAGTTGGGGCTTGAGAACCCAAAAAACACGAGTCACTTTATTGGCTTAACGGCAAATCCGTCCGCCGCTATTGCCTATGGTATTCCTGAAGATCAAATACTTGAATTTTCAGACTGGGTAGGTGGCCGCTACTCACTGTGGTCAAGCATTGGCTTATCCATTGCCATCAGTATTGGCTTTGGCAACTTTAAACAGATGCTTGATGGCGCTAGAGAGATGGATCAGCACTTTCAGAATGCCCCTCTTGATAAAAATATGCCTGTTATCCTTGGCCTGCTTGGCATTTGGTACAGTAATTTTCTCAACGCTCAATCAATTGCCATTATTCCTTATTGCGAGCGTCTGGTTCTTTTGCCATCTTACCTGCAACAGTTGGATATGGAGAGCAACGGTAAGTCCACTAGTCTTGATGGAACACCAGTAAACTACAATACTGGGCCCATTTTATGGGGCCAAACAGGAACAAATGGGCAGCATGCTTTTTTCCAACTACTGCATCAAGGCACAAGAATGGCTCCTATTGATTTTATTGCCGCCATTTCTGACAATCTTAGCAACCCCGAGCACCATCAGGTGCTTTTAGGCAATATGCTGGCTCAATCTTCAGCATTGATGGAGGGTCAAGCTGCACCTGAGGGCGATCAACATCGTTTTTACCCCGGCAATAAGCCCTCTAATACACTTTTATTGGATAAATTGTCGCCTAAAAACTTTGGCGCACTGGTTGCTCTTTATGAGCATAAGGTTTTTGTTCAAGGAAGTATCTGGAACGTCAATTCATTTGATCAATGGGGCGTTGAGTTGGGTAAGAAAATGGCCAATAATCTGCTAGATAAAGAGTCTGGCGCGTCTGATATGGACCCATCGACTAAAGCTTTATTTAGCTATATCGAGGAAAAATCCTAAGGCCTATTTTCGTAGTTCGTGGGGTAGAGAAAAACTAACTGTTTCGGTAACGCCATCAAGTTCCTCTGGTGGCTTAGCCCCAAGCTCGACCAACCTTTGAATAACGCCAGATACTAAAATTTCTGGCGCTGAAGCACCCGCAGTGACTCCAATTGATTTTGCATGATTGATCCACTGTTTATTAATATCTTCTGCACCATCGATTAAGTAGGCATCACAACCACAGCGTTCGGCTAATTCACGCAACCGATTGGAATTTGAACTGGCGGTTGATCCCACTACCAAAACCACATCTGCCTCAAGTGCTAGCTGCTTTACTGCATCTTGACGATTTTGTGTGGCATAACAGATGTCATCTTTACGTGGCCCTTCAATAGAGGGAAATTTTTTACGCAGGGCGTCAATTACTTTAGATGTATCGTCCATCGATAGTGTTGTTTGGGTTACAAAGGCCAGACTGTCCGGACTTCTAACCTCTAAATTGAGTACGTCCTGTTCATCTTCAACCAAATATATATCACCCCCAGCACTATGGTCGTATTGGCCCATAGTACCCTCTACTTCTGGATGTCCCTCATGGCCTATCAGAATGCACTCCTTACCATCAGCGCTGAACTTACTGACTTCTAAGTGTACTTTTGTCACCAGAGGGCAGGTGGCATCAAAAACTTTTAGTTGACGGCTTATCGCTTCTTTTTGTACTTTTTGTGAAACGCCATGAGCGCTAAAAATAACCACTACGTTATCGGGTATTTCATCAATCTCATCGACAAATACAGCACCGCGCTCACGCAATTGGTCCACTACAAATTTATTATGCACCACCTCATGACGAACATAGACTGGAGCGCCAAACTGATCGAGTGCTAAATTAACGATATCAATAGCACGATCTACACCTGCACAAAAACCTCTTGGGTTTGCAAGTTTAATCTCCATAGATCATACCTCTTTATATCAGTGAACTGAGTTGGGGGCTACTTCGACAATATCTACCTTAAAGATAATATTGCGGCCCGCCAGTGGATGATTAAAATCAACTTTTACAGAATCATCACCAATTTCTACAATAACACCAGGCAATTCACCCTCACCATTTTGAAAAGAGTACACATCACCAACCTGAATGGATTCTTGATCAAAATTGTCATGGGTTAGGTCCTGCATATTTTCAGGGTTTCGTTGACCAAAGGCATTTTCAGGTGATATTAAAAATTCACCCTGATCTCCTGCTTTAAGACCTTTAAGTGGCGCTTCAAATCCTGGCAATAAATTGCCATCACCCAGCACAAATGTTGCGGGTTTATCTTCAAAATTTGAGTCTATTAGCTCACCGTTTTCTAGCGCTAACGAAAAGCTCATAGTAACTTTAGTGCCCTGATCTATGGTCAAACTCATAATAAAATATTAGCCCTTATTGGTACTCTTTGAATCATCAATCGGCCGCCTTATAAAACCTTCGATAAGAATAAGCACAGCACCTACTGAAATTGCGCTGTCAGCAATATTAAACGCAGGGAAGTGCCTACCAGACCAATGAAAATCTAAAAAATCGACCACATAACCCAAAGCTATACGATCATAGAGGTTGCCCAGTGCACCGCCTAATATAAGAGCGAGGGCTAAACCTTCTACCTTTTGCTGGGGCGATAATCTGGTGATCCATATCAAGATAACCAAACTAACCAATGCAGCAAAAACACTAAACCCCCATCGTTGCCAACCACCTTCATTGTTCAAAAAGCTAAATGCAGCACCAAAATTATGTACTCTCACTAGGTTAAAAAAACTGGTTACAGGCTCTGATGCACCATATATAAAATGATTAACAATCCATATTTTCGTAAGCTGATCAAACACAAACACCAATAGAGCTATGCTGAGTAAAGTCAGTATTTGCTTGGTGGTTGAGAGGCTTGGATTAGGCATAGTGACGAGCCTCTCCCTGACCATCGATATTATCAATACAGCGACCACAGACTGATGGGTGTTTATCATTACTGCCTACATCATCAATATAGTGCCAACAGCGTGCACATTTATGGGCAGTAGATTTTTCAACTAATACTTTAAGACCCTCAATATGAGCATCTGCTACATTACTGGGTGCATCACCTATGCCCGCAAGCTCTGCTTTTGACGTGATAGTCACAAACCGCAGTTCTTGACCTAACTTTGACAGTGATGCAAATAATTCAGTATCGGCAAAGATTTTAATATCAGCCTCTAAAGAACCCTTAATACCGCCCTGATTTCGCTGATCTTCAATGACTTTGTTAATCGCTTCTTTTGCTTGCAAAATATTGGCCCAATCCTGCTGGGTAATAGGCTCTTCTTCAGCCATTGACTGGAGCGGGTACCAGCTGGATGTAAATACATATTTTTCACGTTCGCCGGGCAAATGATCCCAGATCTCCTGCCCTGTAAAGCTAAGAATCGGCGCGATCCAACGAGAAAAAGCCTCCGCTATATGATAGAGCGCAGTTTGCGCCGATCTGCGGGGCAGGCTATCTTCGGCACAGGTATAAATACGATCCTTAATAATATCTAAATAGAACCCACCCATATCTCTTACGCAGAAATTATGTAATTTCTGGTAAATCTGGTGGAACTGGAAATTATTATAGTCATCAATTATCTGTTCTTGTAGCTGTGAAGCACAGTCAATCGCCCATTGATCCAAAGCGAGTAAATTTGAATGCTCTACCAAATTTTTCTGCGGATCAAAACCATCAATATTTGAAAGAAAATAACGCGCTGTATTGCGAATTCTTCGGTAGGAATCGCCGGCTCGTTTTAATATTTCATCGGACACGGTCATCTCAGCACTAAAATCAGCACTAGCGACCCACAGGCGTAAAACGTCTGCACCCAATTCATTAATCACCTTTTGTGGTGAGACTACATTACCAATGGACTTGGACATCTTGCGGCCATTTTCATCCACGGTAAAGCCATGAGTAAGCACAGCTTTGTAGGGCGCAGTGCCATTAATGGCAATTGCAGTTTTAAGGGAAGACTGAAACCAACCTCTATGCTGATCTGAGCCCTCTAAATATAGATCTGCTGGATAAGTAAGCTCATCGCGAGCACCTATCACTGAGGCATGCGTCACCCCAGAATCAAACCATACATCGAGAGTATCGGTGACCTTTTGGTAATTATCTGCCTCTTCACCCAATAATTCAGAAGCATCAAGATCGTACCAAGCATCCATTCCGGACTGCTCAACCAGCCTGGCAACCTGCTCAATAATATCTGCGGTGTTTGGGTGTAATTCACCTGTTTGTTTATGCACAAACAAAGCAATAGGCACACCCCAGGTTCGCTGTCTTGAAATACACCAATCGGGACTGGCTTCGAGCATGCCGCGAATTCTCGCCTCGCCCCATTCTGGATGCCAGTCAACAGACTTAATCGCTGATTTTGCTTTTTCCAATAAGCCATTTTGCTCCATGGAAATAAACCACTGTGGGGTTGCGCGATAAATAAGAGGGGTTTTGGTTCGCCAACAATGTGCGTAGCTATGGGTTATCTTGCCACAGCTCATCAAACGACCATGGTCTGTTAGTACTTGATTGACCGCTTCATCTACTTTGTAGACATGCTGACCGGCAAATAATTCGACATCATCCTTAAAAACGCCATTGTCCAAAATATAGTTAAGCGTACTTATGCCATATTTATTAGAAACCGCAAAGTCATCTAAGCCATGATCGGGCGCAGTGTGCACACAGCCAGTACCTGCATCCGTTGTTACGTGATCACCCAGCAGTACAGGAATTGAACGCCCATAAAAAGGATGTTGGGCCACAATATTCTCAAGAGCTGCACCCTGACAACTTGCCACAACTTTATATTCTTCTAACTCTAGTCTTTGAGCAACCGATTCGAGTAAATCGGAACCACAAATTAGTTTGAGGGAACCCGCCTCAACTAAACTGTATTCAAGATCTGAACCTACACTGATTGCCTGACTGCTTGGGATAGTCCATGGCGTGGTAGTCCAAATAAGAAAATTAATAGGTTCTTCACCCGCTAAACCACCAAAGGCAGCATCTAATACTGCCAGTTGGTCCTTGTCTTCTACTGGGTAGGCGACATCAATCGAAAACGAGGTCTTATCCTGATACTCTACTTCGGCTTCAGCAAGTGCTGATCCACCTACCACACTCCAATAAACTGGCTTATAGCCTTTTACAAGATGGCCATTTTCCGCGATCTTGCCTATAGCACGAATGATATTTGCCTCAACATCAAAGTTCATCGTCAAATAGGGATTATCCCAGTCACCAAACACACCTATTCGTACAAAGTCTTTACGCTGTCCTTCGACCTGACGCATAGCATAGTCACGACATTTTTGACGAAATTTGGAGTATTCTACTTTGACACCTGCCTTACCAATCTTCTTCTCAACATTATGTTCAATCGGTAGCCCATGACAGTCCCAACCAGGAATATATGGCGCATCAAAACCACTGAGGGTTTTGGATTTAATCACAATATCTTTCAGGGTTTTATTAACCGCATGCCCCAGATGAATATCACCATTAGCATAGGGAGGCCCATCGTGAAGAATATATTTTTCACAACCGGCTCTAGCCTGCCTAATATGCTGATAAAGATCATCACCCTGCCACTGCTTCAACATTGCCGGCTCGCGCTGTGCGAGATTAGCCCGCATCGGGAAATCAGTCTTAGGTAGATTTAATGTTGTCTTGTAATCAATGCTATCGGTCATATTTTATTAAACTTTTTCCAATCTTTTTGTTTTGATTTAAACGCTATTGCTAGCAAACCACTGTTTAATCATTATTACATCATCACTAATACTATCGGATAAATGCTCTAGACTCGTAAATTGTTGCTCGTCTCTAATTTTATTCACAAATTCAACACTAATTCTTTGGCCATAAATTTGCCGATCAAAATCTAACAAATGCACTTCTAGTATGGGTTTTTCAATATCACCTATGGTTGGGCGAACTCCCACATTAGCAGCGCCTTTAAAACGACCCTCAATACCCTCAATATCTACCCATACAGCATAGACGCCGGTCAAGGGCGCCCTAAACCGATTAAGATTAACATTGGCCGTAGGAAATCCCAATTCTCGACCCAGCTGCTGACCAAAAGTTACTTTGCCATTAATTGAAAACGGCCGTCCTAATAATTTACTGACTTGATCAAAATCAGATTTATGAAGTAGTTGACGAACCAATGTACTGCTTACTCTCTGGCTTTCAACTTCTACGGTTTGGGTATTTTGTACACTAAAGCCAAGATCCTGACCCATGGTTACTAAGGTATCGAAATCCCCTTTACGGTCACAGCCAAATCTAAAATCATCACCCACAATTAAGTGCCTGGTATTAACGCCATGCACTAATATATCTTGCACAAACTCTGTTGCAGTAAGACTACTAAGTTGGTCGTTAAACCGCAGACAAACGACTAAATCCATTCCAAAGTCGAGTAGCGCTTCTATTTTCTCACGCAAACGCATCAATCTCGGCGGCGCGGTCTCAGCCGCAAAATATTCTTGGGGTTGAGGCTCAAATGTCATAGCAACCGCTAAACTATCTAAACTTTTTGCCTTATCGATAACCTGTTGCAATATAGCCTGATGCCCTATGTGCACACCATCGAATGAACCAATAGTCACAACGGATTCTCGATTACAAAGTCGCGATTTATCTATGTCACGAATCAGGCTCATTTTTGGCAGTTTTAACACCTAATAAGGCACTCTTTAGTTAAGGCGTCGAGTATACCTAGCAATCGCCAGAAAGGTAAGGTATTGCACCCAATTGGTGCCACAAAATTAATAGAAATATCAGTTTTATATGCTGGCGGATTATTTATTAGAATCATTGGTAGCCTTTGCTGGCCCACGCATATCCGACAACCTAAAACCAAACAAGAATAAGCCAGCCACAAAGGTTATAAATCCAGCACCACAAAGAAGGCCAATCGTTGATATTCGCTGCAACCAAGATTGCTGATAGAAAATCTCACTACCACCCCATAGATTAAGCAATTGAGTGAGCACCAATAACATGATTACCACTGAGCACATTAGACCTATAAAAAACTTTAACCATCCCTTAGAAGGCTGATAAATAGCTTTTTTGCGCAAACTCAAAAACAGCAATATGGCATTGATAAATGCTGATAACGAAGTCGCTGCCGCTAACCCTAAATGACCAATTTGCCAGTATTTATGCAGCGGAATCACTAGTATGAGATTAAACAGCATGTTTAGTGCCATAGCGATGACACCAATGCGAACCGGTGTGCGCATATCCTGACGAGCAAAAAAACCGGGCGCTAGCACTTTGATTAACATAAAGGCGATCAGCCCCGCAGCATAGGCCTTAAGACTGAGAGATGCCATACTCATATCGCGTAATGTCATTACTTCACCATAGTAAAATAATGTCACTAAAATAGGTTCTGCTAAAAGCATCAGTGCCGCGGCAGCCGGCACCGCAACCACCAAAATCATTTTTAACGCCCAATCCAATGTTTGCGAGAAGGCTTGATTTGATTGGGCAATATGATGACGCGACAAATTGGGCAAAATGACCGTAGCTATAGCAATACCAAATACACCCAACGGCAACTCTGATAATCGATCAGAGTAATAAAGCCATGAAACACTGCCAGTCGGCAAGAACGTCGCCAACACAGTATCTAACAAAAGATTAATCTGGCTGACTGAAACACCAAAAATAGCCGGCGCCATCAGTGCCAGTACTTTTTTAACCCCTGAATGCTGCCAATCAACCCTAGGCATTGGCAACATATGGATACTGCGTAAAAAGGGTAACTGAAAAATAAACTGTATTATACCGGCAAAAAGCACACCCCACGCCAAGGCATAGGCGGGCTGATCAAATAGAGGCGCACCTATTAGGGCGGCAAAAATAAGAGTTACATTGAGTAATAAAGGCGTAAACGCAGGGACTGCAAAACGGTCGTAACTATTAAGCACCGCCCCGGCTAATCCAGTCATTGAGATAAATAACAAATAAGGGAAGGTGATTCGAAGCATCTCTGAGGTTGCAGCAAATTTACTAGGGTTATCCATATACCAACTTGGTGCAAATACAGCTGCCATTAATGGCGATGCAACCACAATAACTAGGGTAATAAATATTAGTGTTAGGCCCAAATTACCCGCTACACGGCTCACAAGCTCTCTAACTGCCGCTACACTGCCCTTTTCTCTATATTCACCCAGTATGGGAACAAAGGCCTGAGCAAAGGCACCCTCAGCAAATAGTCGTCGAAAGAAATTCGGTATTTTAAAGGCCACGAAGAATACATCGGCTAATGCCTCAGCACCAATTACTCGCGCAAACACTACGTCCCGAGCTAATCCTAAAAATCGCGAAAGCATGGTAAAAAAGCTGACCACGCCGCTGGAACGAAGTAGTCCATGATCTTTTTTCTGCTCAGTGGTTTCCTCAGTCAAAATATGTTCCGTAATTTTAAATTTGCACCCTAGTTTAACGGTACTCACAATCTAGTCCAAGCGAATCTAGCACTTGAATGCCAATGGAAAAAAAATAATTCTGCTTAAACACTTAAAAAGTCTACTAAAAGCGCAATATTATGGTTGAATATCGCCAAATAACCCTGTATATTTCCGCGCCTTTACACAGTTCCCTTAACTTAGGAGATAGTACAAGTGGCTAATTCAGCACAAGCAAAAAAACGCGCTCGTCAAAACGAAAAAAGACGTCAGCATAATGCCGGCCTTCGCTCAATGGTTCGTACCTATATTAAGAAGGTTGATGCAGCCCTAGAAAGTGGCGATGCTACTGCAGCGCAAGAAGCCTATACTACGTCGGTTCCTGTCATCGACCGTATGGCTGACAAAGGAATTATCCACAAGAATAAAGCTGCGCGCCATAAGAGCCGCCTTAATGCTAAGGTTAAAGCCCTAGCCGCTAAGTAATTTATTCTATGTGAAAAAAAACCGGCGGTAGCCGGTTTTTTTATGCCTTAAATTCTATGCTTCACCATTTTTAAGACGTAATGTGGTCTGCAATAAACTGCTGTACCACCTGACTATCATTATCAAGCACCGTGTATTGCTCTTCCCGCTCAAAAAGATCTGCCATATGTGGCGGTAAAGCGGGGTCTTGCGGATAACCCGCTTCTTTTACAGCATCAGGAAACTTTGCAGGATGAGCTGTAGCTAGAGTGATCATTGGCGTTGATTTATTGTTACTACATTCCCGAGCTGCCGCCAAACCAATGGCTGTATGTGGGTCTAATAGATAGCCACTATCATCAAAAGTGAAGCGAATAACGTCAACCATACCTTGGTCGCCACAACGATAGCTTGAAAAAAGCTTTCTTGCTTTGGCTAATGCTGTATCACTAAGTTTCATATGGCCATTTTTGGCATCGGCCATTAGCTTGGCAATTTGCTCCCCATCGCGATCATAAAGATCAAATAACAGACGCTCAAAGTTACTGGAAATCATAATATCCATACTGGGCGCTAAGCTTTGTTGTAGCGGCTGGGTGCTATGATCATTATCACTGATACAGCGATGCAAAATATCATTCTGATTGGTTGCAATCACTAGCTGCTCTATTGGAAGACCCATCTGACTGGCTAAATAGCCGGCAAAAATATCACCAAAGTTACCTGTAGGCACAGAAAATGATACTTTTTTGTGAGGTCCTCCTAAGGCAAGAGATGCCCAGAAGTAATAGACAATCTGCGCCATAATACGCGCCCAATTTATCGAATTAACCGCGGCTAATTGTCTGCCCTCAGGTAAGAAGGACTGATCAGCAAAACTGGCTTTAACCATATTTTGGCAATCATCAAAATTACCATGTAGTGCTAAATTATGAATATTATCTGCCAATATAGTGGTCATTTGTCGACGCTGTACCTCAGATACACGCTCATAGGGATGAAGAATAAAGATATCCAAATTCTTACAGTGTCGACAACCTTCAATGGCAGCAGAACCGGTATCACCAGAGGTGGCGCCCATAATCACTACTTTTTGGTTGCGCTTGGCAAGAATATAGTCCAGAAGATTACCCAAAAACTGTAGTGCAAAATCTTTAAATGCCAGTGTTGGGCCCTGAAACAGTTCTAATATCCACTGGTTATGACCCGCTTGAATCAGTGGCGCCACAGCTTCATGACGAAAGCCGGCATAGGATTTCTCTATCAACTGACGTAAATCCTGTTCAGGAATTGAGCCACCAACAAATGGCGTAATAATCTTAAGTGCTAACTCTTCATAGGAGAGCGCGCCCCATGAGGCTATTTCTTCAATGCTAAATTTAGGTAATTGTTCTGGCACAAACAGACCGCCATCTTCAGCAAGACCGGTTAAGACCACATCTTCAAAACTTTTTGGCTCTACGCCGCCTCTGGTACTTATATATTTCATCTACTGATCCAAATGCTCTACTCGGATAAATTTAATACTGTCTCGCACAGTTTCAAGGTTCTCTATACGTTCAACTGCAGTACTTAGGTGTTTCTCTTTAGTGACATTGGTAACGATAATAACGTTCACATAGTCTTCACCTGCGGGTTGTTCTTTTTGCACTATAGCTTCAATACTGATGCCTGCATCACCCATAATACTCGTGATATCTGATAAAACACCGGGTTTATCAAGAGCAGAAAAGCGTATATAAAAACTCGTTTCTATCTCTTCAATGGCTACTATATTGCGCTGCTCTAACTCTGACATAGAACAACCTAAGGCATTGACCTTAGCATCAGAGTGCATATCTAGTGTTCTCGCCACATCGATAATATCGGCAATCACTGAGGATGCTGTAGGCTCTGCGCCCGCACCCGGCCCACAAAACAACGTGGTACCTACTGCATCGGCATTGACCATAACCGCATTAGCCACATCATTAACGCCGGCAATCATACTTTTTTGCGGCACTAATGTCGGATGAACACGAAGTTCCACCCCTTGGTCGGTCTGTCTGGCAATACCTAAGTGTTTAATCGCATAACCCAGCTCTTTGGCATAAGCGACATCTTGGGGCTCTAACTGGGTAATACCATCAGTATATAAGCCGTCCAAGGTCAGTGGCATCTCAAAGGCAATAGACGCCAAAATAACCAGCTTATGGGCCGCATCTATACCTTCTACATCAAAAGTTGGGTCTGCCTCAGCGTAACCCTTCTCCTGAGCTTCAACTAGGACATCGTTAAAGTCACGCCCCTTGGTGTCCATCTCGGTAAGAATAAAGTTTGTAGTGCCATTGATTATGCCCGCCACCCAATTAATTTGATTAGCGGCAAGTCCTTCACGCAGACCTTTGATAATGGGGATTCCGCCGGCAACAGCGGCCTCATAGGCAACAACCAGACCCTTAGACGCAGCAAAGGCAAATATTTCCATGCCATGCTCAGCGATTAATGCCTTATTGGCTGTGACCACATGCTTATTATTTTTTAGTGCGGTCATCACTAAATCATAGGCAACGGTTGTGCCGCCAATTAATTCCACCACAATATCTATATCGGGATTTGTAGCAACTTCAAAAATATCTCGCACAACCTCTATGTTAGAGGTTTCGCAATCAGGATTATCTCTGCGCGCACCAATCTGCCGTATATTAATATCGCAATTTGCACGATCGTTAATACAGCTTGCGTTGCGTAATATTACGCTAAATACTCCGGATCCCACAGTTCCTAAACCGCAGATACCAACTTGCACAGATCCCACGTTCACACTCCAAAATTTAGTAATTTATCAGGCATTTATTTGCAAAAAAATGGCGGCAACAGTAAACACCTGATTGATCTCTATCAATGGCGCAATTCTATACTATTTAATAAGGATTTCGGGGTTATTTTTAAAGTTTTAGCTCAAAATTTATGGCAAAAGTACCAAGACCGATAGTTTAATCGCTAGAAAGCCCCAAAAGCTGGGCAAAATTTTCAGCAGGTTGATAGCCTGGAATAAGAGTACCATCCATCAAAATGATAGCCGGCGTTCCAGTAACACCAATACTATTACCAAAGGCATAGTGTTGTGCGATTGGGTTATTGTCACAAACTTCAACATCTACATTTTGACCGCTTTTTACCTTAGTCAAAGTATCCTGTTGATCTTCTGCACACCAAGCTTTGGCAATCTTATCGTAGGAACCCGATGGAATTCCCGCCCTAGGAAAGGCAAGATACCTAATTTCTATACCCATTGCATTAAGTTGAGAAACTTCTTGATGAAACTTACGGCAGTAGCCACAGTCAACATCAGTAAATACATTCATAATCGCTTTAGATTTGCCCTTAGGCTTAAATGTGATCATATCTTCTGTTGATCGCTCGGCAAACAATTGACGCCTTTTCTCCATCTGCCTTATTTCGATAGTACTGATAATCCCATTGGACGTAACCTGAAGTAAATCACCTTGTAATAAATATTCGCCCTCTTCATGAACGAATAATAGAGGGCCATTTTTAACCTGCACCTCATACACATTTGGAATAGATGACATGCCTAGAATTGAAAACTCAAGGTCTGGCCTTGCTGTTAGCAATTTTTTTAGAATATTGTTGGTATTTGGTTGAACGATGTTATTGCTATTATCTGTAACAGAAAGTTCTTCTGCATCTGTTAAAGGAAATTGTGATGCCACAAATAAACTACACAAGACCAACATAAACAATACAAAACCTGATTTAGGGGTAAATCCCAAAATATTCTCCTAGAGATAACTTATTGAAAGCAGGCAACCCTGTTTTGGGGCTGCCTGTATGAAGCCTATATGAAGTTTAGACTAAAATGTTGAAGTTATAACGCTTCGTCGCCAGTCTCACCGGTGCGAATCCGCAATGCTTGTTCAACTTTATACACAAAGACTTTGCCATCGCCTATTTTACCTGTTTTAGCGGCCTTCTCGATAGTTTCTATAACAGCGTCAAGAATATCGTCCGCTACTACAACTTCTAATTTAAGCTTGGGCAAAAAATCCACGACGTATTCCGCGCCGCGATATAATTCAGTATGACCTTTCTGGCGTCCAAATCCTTTAACCTCGGTTACGGTTATTCCTTGAACACCAACATCAGATAAAGCTTCTCGAACATCATCCAATTTAAATGGTTTTATTGTGGCTGACACCAAAAACATAAAGCACTCCTCTTATACAAAAAAATATTAATTAATAGTTATAAAGATACCTATAATTTCATTATATTGCATCTTTGAACGAAATATTAAATTTTTACACACAATATAGCCAGAAACTTATCAATATTTTCTACAGACAAAAAAAACCGGGGCACAAGGCCCCGGTAAGCTTGCAGAGCAGAAACTTAGCTTTTTGAGCTTGTGAATTCAGGATATGCTTCCATCCCGCATTCAGCCAAATCAATACCATTTGCTTCATCTTCTTCAGATACTCTGAGTCCGATTAGAGCTTTGATCACATACCAAGCGATAAAGCTTGTTACGAATACCCATACAAAGATGGTTGCAGCACCGATTAACTGACCTGAGAAAGAGGAGCCGTCGTTTGTCACTGGTACTAGCAATAGACCTAATAGACCTACAACACCGTGAACAGAGATAGCACCTACAGGATCATCAAGCTTGAGCTTATCAAGAGTAAGGATACTAAATACTACCAATACGCCACCTAGGGCACCGAATAAAGTAGCTTGAAGAGCACTTGGAGTTGAAGGTTCAGCAGTAATAGCCACTAGACCCGCTAGAGCACCATTAAGGGCCATAGTAAGATCAGCTTTACCGAATAGAAGCTTAGCAACAATTAGAGCAGCTATAAGACCACCAGAAGCAGCAGCGTTAGTATTCAAAAATACCATGGCTACAGCGTTAGCGCTTTCAACAGAAGCAGTAGCAAGTACTGAACCACCATTAAAGCCGAACCAGCCCATCCATAAAATGAATGTACCTAATGTTGCCATTGGTAAGTTAGCACCAGGGATAGCATTAACTTCACCATTGGGGCCATATTTACCCTTACGGGCACCTAGTAAAATAACACCTGCTAATGCGGCTGAAGCACCTGCCATGTGAACAATACCAGAACCAGCAAAATCAGAGAATCCAAGATCGCCTAGTGTGTATAGACCAAATACAGAAGTACCACCCCAAGTCCAAGCACCTTCCATTGGGTAGATATAACCAGTCATTACTACAGTAAATAGCAAGAATGACCAAAGCTTCATACGCTCAGCAACAGAGCCAGAAACAATTGACATAGCAGTTGCTACGAATACAACCTGAAAGTAGAAGTCTGCAGCGGGAGCGTATGTCCAGTCATCAGCAACCCCATCTCCAGAAATTCCAGAAAGGAAGGTGTCACCACCGTACATGATTGCATAACCGCAAACCATGTACATGGTACAAGCTATGGCAAACAAGGATACGTTTTTAGTCAAAATTTCAGTGGTGTTTTTGGAGCGAACTAAACCAGCTTCTAGCATAGAAAAGCCAGCAGCCATCCACATTACGAATGCACCGCACACCAAGAAATAGAATGTGTCTAGTGCGTATTGAAGTTGAAAAATGTCAGTCATTTTATATTTCCTCTAATTAAATTGCTTCGGCACCGGTTTCACCGGTACGGATTCGGATTACTTGTTCAGTGTTGGTTATGAAGATCTTGCCATCACCAATTTTTCCTGTTTGTGCAGATGCTGTAATTGCTTCAACGGCGGATTCAACTAATTCGTCCGCTAAGGCAACTTCAACTTTTACTTTTGGTAGGAAATCCACCACGTATTCAGCACCTCTGTAGAGCTCTGTATGCCCTTTTTGACGCCCAAATCCTTTTACTTCGGTGACAGTAACACCCGTTACACCGAGCTCACCTAGTGCCTCGCGAACCTCATCGAGCTTGAAGGGCTTTATTATTGCCGTAACCATTTTCATTGAATTTCTCCATAGAGCAATTTAACTCGCCCATATTTCTAAACTAATTTAAAACTTCTTCTGGTAAACTAGGCCTAAATTTCAAATCTAATTTCACCAATAAAGAAGTTCATTGTTTAAATCTCCCAAGATTTAAGTTGCGTGTTAAATGTATGTTTTTCAATACGCACTCAACACAATGCATTTTGCATGCCAACTTTTTTAATGCGCTGTAAAATCATCATAAAATTATAAAAAACAGAAAAAAATAGACAAAAATAGATCAAGCAAATAAATTTAAAAAAAATATGCACCAATCTGGTTCATTATTTTGTTTGTTAAGCACCTATTTGGTTAGCCTTAAATTACTATGATAAGCCTTGTTAAATTTGCTACAGTTATGTAAGCAAGGAATTTATAACTATGAAACCAGACGACTTCTACCAACAATTAAAAAATCAACTTAATCAGGTTATGGCTGGATCTGAAGGCCTTAACGCTGAAGCTATGACCTATCTTCAAGCCGCAACCAATCAGTTATTTAATAAGCTTGATATTGTCTCTAGGGAAGAATTTGAAGCGCAAAAATCTGTACTTTTACGCTCGAGAGATAAAATCACACAACTTGAAGCCCAGTTAGCTCAGATGGAAAAGACACTTAAAGATTCATAGCGCCAAAATTAGTAATAATCCTTCTGACAACCAAATACTTGAGAAATACCAATGTCCAACAAAGAATCGTACCTTGTTTATTCCACCGAAACTGGTCGTGTTAAGCCTCAGAATGAGCCTGTGCCACAGTTACAAGCCGATGGTATTATTCGTATTCGCCGAGAAACTAAAGGACGCAAAGGTAAAGGCGTAACTACTATCAGTGGGTTTGATATGGATGCTGGCCATTTAAAAGGCTTAGCTAAAACACTTAAGAAGACCTGCTCAACGGGTGGCACCGTTAAAGACGGCATCATTGAAATTCAGGGCGATCATAGGGATCTGCTACAACAGCAATTGGGTAAAATGGGTTACACCGTTAAATTGGCTGGCGGCTAATATTATGACCTCTAAAACCACTCTACCCTTTGCCAGCTGGCCTTCATCGTTAAGTGCGGACAAAGTGGCTAGCGCCGCACCCAAAATAAGCCATATTCAATCTAACAATAATCTCCTTACTTGGGTGGAAAGCAAACCTCTTGAGGGGGGAAGAAATGTCATTATTGGTCGTTCCGCAAACGGTAATGTTAAAGATTTAATCCCCTCGCCCTTTAGTCACGCCAGTCGAGTGCATGAATATGGCGGAAGAGCTTATGCATTCTCCAAAAATACGCTCTACTTTGTGAATGCCGCCGATCAGCGTATCTATCAGTTAGACATTGGCAAAAAAACACCAAAGGCTATTACCAAAGCCGGCCCCCGCTTTGCCGATTTGCTAGTCGATAACTTCAACAACCAATTGATTGCCGTTTGCGAGCAGCATTATGATGGGGCTGAACCCGATAATTATTTAGTGGCGCTTTCTTTGGATAAAGATAATCATCAGCTACAAACTCTGGTTTCTGGGGCTGACTTTTATGCCTATCCGCGAATTAGCCCCAACGGAAAATCACTGTGCTGGATAGAATGGAATCACCCCCATATGCCATGGGATAGCACCCAATTATGGTCTGCAGATATAGAATACGGCAGAATAAACAATAAGAAACTGGTGGCGGGTGCTGAGGGCAATGAAGCTATCTTTCAACCTCAGTGGTCGCCAGATAACCAGCTGTATTATGTCTCCGACCTCAATAACTGGTGGAATATCTACTCGGCTACTAAGGGTATTGTTCTAGATATGCCGGCGGAATTTGCTACACCCCTGTGGCAATTTGGCATGTCTACCTATGATTTTATCGATAGTCATACTATCGCCTGCCTGTGGACTGATCAGGCTGTTTGGCATTGCGGATTTGTGGATATTGCCTGCGGTGAATTAAATACTATGCAGTGCACCTATCAATCCATGCAAGCTGCCTGTTGCCATGATGGTAGTTTGTATATGGTGGCAGGCGCACCGGATACTGCCGATGAGGTTGTAGTAGTTTCACAACATAACAATGTCGAGCCAGTATACTCGCCCTGTAGGCTTGACATAGAACCCGATAATTTTGCCATACCCGAATCTATCAACTTTGCCACAGCCAACAATGATCAGGTGCAGGCTTTTTTCTACCCGCCAACCAACAGCCAATTCGAGGGCGGAGATCAGGAACTACCACCAGTAATTGCTATCTGCCATGGCGGTCCTACAGGGGCTACTGACTGCAGTCTAAATCTAAAAATACAGTATTGGACCAATCGCGGCTTTGCGGTGGTAGATATTAATTACCGTGGCAGCACCGGTTTTGGACGGGATTATAGAAATGCGCTTGAATTTGCTTGGGGAATTGCCGATGTTGAGGATACCCAATACGCTGTTAACTATTTGGTTGCAAAACACAAGGTAGACCCTGAGCGCTGTATTATTCGCGGCAGTAGTGCCGGCGGTTATACGGTATTAGCCGCTCTCACATTTACTAATACCTTTAAGGCGGGCGCTAGCCTCTATGGTATTGGCGACCTTGAAACGCTTGTTAGCGATACCCATAAATTTGAATCCCGCTATTTGGATAAACTGGTGGGGCCCTACCCTGAACAGCAACCTGTTTATAAGCAACGCTCGCCTATTCATCATGTAGATCAGCTTAACTGCCCAGTGATTTTTTTGCAGGGCTTAGAGGATAAGGTGGTGCCGCCTAATCAAGCAGAAATGATGGTTGAGAGCCTGCAAAAAAAAGGCATAGAAGTAGTTTATGTGAAATTTCCCGATGAGGGTCATGGGTTTAGAAAATCGGAAAATATTATTCGCGCCATGGAGTCCGAACTGGCGTTTTACACTGATATTTTTAATTTAAAGCAAGGCGCTTAAAGCATGTCTCGGTATAGACCGCCCACTCCTAAAAGTTCGCCCTATATTACCGCTGATGGTGCGGCAAAATTGCGCGCTGAAGTCCGTCAACTTTGGAAGGTGGAGCGCCCACAGGTCACTCAAGTGGTGCATGAGGCGGCAAAAAATGGTGACCGCTCAGAAAATGGCGACTATATTTATGGTAAGCGCCGTTTGCGAGAAATTGATCGCCGTGTTCGCTACCTGAGTAAACGCCTTGAAGATGCCACTATTGTTGAGGATAAACCCAGAGATACCTCGAAAGTATTTTTTGCCGCATGGGTAACCTTAGAAGATCAAGATAATCCTGACGCACCGTCTCAAAAAATGCGTTTGGTCGGCGCCGATGAAATTGATGCTGAGCAAAATTGGATTAGCATTGATTCGCCTATGGGAAGAGCTCTAATCGGAAAGAGTGTCGATGATGAAGTAGAAGTTAAAACACCTGAAGGCGAGCGCTGTTTTTTGATTATCGATTTAGATTACTAAGGCGATAAACGAGATATTTCCCAGCTACTTTCATTTAACAGATAGCGAAATCTGTCGTGTAAGCGTTTCTCACCACCCTGCCAAAACTCTATTTCGGTCGGCACAATACGATAACCGCCCCAAAAATCTGGCAAAGGTATATCACCCGATGCAAATTTTTCTTGGTACTGGTTGTATTTATCCTCCAGAGCCTGTCTTGAGTCAATAACGCTACTTTGCTCTGATGCCCAGGCACCAAGCTGACTTTCAACGGGGCGACTCAAAAAATAGTTTAAAACTTCGTCTCTTGGCAATGGCTCAGCGGAACCACCAACAATCACCTGCCGATCTAACTGCAGCCAAGGAAAATGCAGGCACACTTTGTTGTTACGCTTGATTTGAGTGGCTTTTCGGCTTTCCAAGTTGGTATAAAACACAAATCCACGACTATCAAGATGCTTGAGCAATACCATTCGTTGTGATGGCTGACCCTGATCATCAACAGTGGCAATGCTCATGGCGGTAGGGTCTAGAACTTGAGATTCAATGGCCTGATGCATCCAAAGGTCAAACTGAGCAAAGGGATCATCCAGAAGCGATTCTAGGGTTAATTCACCGAAATTATATTCTCGTCGATTATCTTCTAAACTCATGCTTGCTCCACAATGGTCTTAACCAATCTAGGGTTATATAATTTACCATAAATAACTAATATTTAGTGGCAATTATTGCCATTATTCAAGAGTTGTACGTTAGTTATTTTTTTATGTTCACTTTTTATTATCAATTTAACAATAAATTGCTTCTAAAATGAATGAAATCCCAATAATAACAATGATTAAGCTATAAAAATGCTTATGACAGGCGTATACTCCCCGGCCTCTCAATGTTGAGAGCATAACCAAAGGTAATTTCATGTCTTCTAACGAATTTTTATCACTGGGTATCAGTGCACCGGTGCTTAAGGCTGTTCAAAATTTAGGTTACGAGCAGCCCTCGCCCATTCAAGCACAGAGTATTCCAATCCTTCTCAGTGGGAAAAATCTTTTAGGTACGGCTCAAACCGGTACGGGCAAGACCGCAGCTTTTGCTCTTCCCTTGCTGAGTAATATCGATGAAAAGCAAAAGACGCCGCAAATATTGGTCTTAACGCCGACAAGAGAGCTTGCTATTCAGGTGGCTGAGGCATTTCAGAGTTATGCCAAACATATTAAAGGCTTCCATGTACTACCCATTTATGGTGGTGCTGATATTGGCGGTCAGTTGCGAAGCCTGAAGCGTGGTGCACAGGTGGTAGTAGGTACTCCCGGTCGTATGCTGGACCATCTAAAGCGCAAAAGTCTTAACCTTAGCCAAGTAAAATCCTTGGTATTGGACGAAGCAGATGAAATGCTTCGCATGGGTTTTATTGATGATGTAGAAGCTATTTTGTCAAAAACCCCCGATGAGAGTCAGCGCGCACTATTTTCAGCTACGATGCCGGCAGCTATAAAACGCGTTGCCGATAAATATCTTGGGGATGCCCAACAGGTTCGAATTAAAAATAAAACTCAAACAGTAGAGCGAATTAAACAGCAGTATATAACAGTAAAAGCACATCAGAAAATGGATGCACTTACCCGTGTTCTTGAAGTTGAAAAATTTGATGGCATGATTATTTTTGTGCGAACCAAATCTTCTACTGTGGATATTTCAGATCGCCTTCAGGCTAGAGGATTCTCTTCTGCCGCGTTAAATGGTGATTTAAGTCAAGCCATCAGAGAGCGCACTATTAGTAAACTTAAGCGCGGCCAGGTTGATGTGGTTGTAGCTACCGATGTTGCTGCCCGTGGCTTAGATGTTGAACGAATTAGCCATGTGATTAATTTTGATATTCCTTACGATAATGAATCCTATGTGCATCGAATTGGTCGCACAGGTCGAGCGGGCAGAGAGGGTAATGCAATTTTGTTTATTACCCCAAAAGAAACCCGTCTTTTGCGCTCAATTGAAAAAACCACCAAAAGTACTATTGCACCCTTAACCATGCCGTCTAATGCGCAGGTGAGTGATCAACGCATTCAGCAATTTACAGAACAATTATCAAAGACTCTAGAAACACCACGTTTAGATAAGTTCCGTGAAATGATTGTTAAATATGTCGAAGAAAATGATCTGGATATGGCAGATGTTGCCGCTGCTTTAACCTATGAGAACCAAAAAGAACGCCCCCTATTTCCTAAGTTAGATAATATCGTTGCGCCTCGTCAAGACAACTCTAGAAGAGACAGAGGCAGAGGTAGAGATAACGACAATAAAAATAGAGACAGTAAAAGAAGAGATAGAAAAGATAGAGATAATTTCTCTAAAGACAGCAATTCTAGAGCAAGTAGACCTAAATCTGAGCGTGTTATACGTGATGAAGATGGCAATGAAGTACCAATGCTAACTTATCGGCTAGAAGTCGGTAAAAACGACAGCGTTGAACCCTCAAACATCGTCGGTGCCATTGCTAATGAAGCTGATATAAGCAGTCAGTATATTGGTCAAATTATCCTTCATGATGAATACAGCACCGTCGATCTACCCGATGGAATGCCTGACGATGTCTTTAAAACCCTTAAAAAGGCTAGAATTCGATCCAAAGCGCTCAATATCAGCATAGAAAATGCGGATGGTAACTCTGCGCTTTCTAGTCGATCGCCCAGACCAAAAAAAGGCCCTAAAAAATCCAAACCTTCAAGTAAAGAAGGCTCTTCGAAACGAAGGAGCACAAGAACAGATGGAAGTGCGCCTTTGAAAAAGAAGAAGAAAACCTATACCAAAAAAGATAAAAAGAAGTAGTTTAAAACTGTCGCCTAAAGGGCGGCAGTGCATCCAATAATTGCCCTCCATAGCGCTTAGTTAACAATCGTTTATCTAATATGGATACTGTCCCAGTATCTTTTTCAGTGCGTAATAACCTTCCACAGGCCTGAATAAGTCGCAGTGAAGCAATGGGTAATGCGATATCAAAAAAAGAATTACCGCCCTTATCTTCTATCCATTCAGATAAGGCTTCATGTAACGGATCATCGGGCACCATAAAAGGTAACTTGGCAATAATCACATGCTTGCAGTAATCACCTGGCAAATCGACTCCCTCAGCGAAACTGGCCAAGCCAATTAACACACTAGTTTTACCCTGATCGACACGCTCTTTATGTAATCGTACCATTTCTCGATTAGAGTACTTACCCTGAACTAGACTGATGTTTTGCAAATCAGTCTCCAGTCGATCATACACTTCATCCATTTGGCGCTTTGAGGAAAAGAGCACTAGGGTCCCCGCTTTTTTCTCTACCATGGTGGCAAGATTATCTGCAATATAGTCAGTATGCTGGTCAATAGAATTACCTTCAAAACAATCATTAGGAACACAAAGGTTAGCAACATTTGCGTAATCAAAAGCGCCGGCTACTGATAAAAATTGTGCTGAATCAGGAATGCCCGTTTCCCGCTTTAAAGTATTAAATGTTCCCAAAGATCTTAAGGTTGCAGAAGTAATGACAGCACCATAGCAACAGCCCCATAGCTGCTCACGCAAAATATCTGTAGCCTGAATGGGACTGGCATTAATGGCAATATCAATATTGCCTGCACCTGTATCGTCTATGCGAACCCAGCAGGCTAAGGGGATATCTTCATTGACTGGCTGTTGTTTTAAACGATCCCAAAGTGCCAATAAACCCTCTGATTTGGTAAGCCAACTTCCTACCTGTTGGTAAAATAACTCTATATCTGGGATAGGGACTGAATAATCTCTATCACTAAGTGCTTCGTTTAATGTATCTCTAAGCACCTCGGTACGCCCCATCCAGCGACTAGTCAGTGAGCTGATATTTTGAGCCAAATCCCTAATAGCCTCACCTACATCACCTTGAGGAAAACGATAGAGCTGGCGATCGTCTTCAATATTATCCAAGTACACCTGAAAGAGAGGATAGGCAACGGCTAAAAGATCCATAATTTCTTTGGCACCATTTTCAATGCGCGGTAACATCTCAGTAATAGTGGTTTCTTTTTCAAATAATGGTGTCTGGCCTTTAAGCTGTTTGGGAATTCGCTCAAGCCAGTTCACTGTGTTATTTATTCGGCACTGGGCGCCAAAATGCTTAATAGCTGTTTCACCTAAGCGATGTCCCTCATCGAAGATAAAAATACAGTCTTCCGCTGGAGGTAGAATCGCCCCGCCACCAAGGGCTAAATCAGCCATTACCAAATCATGATTGGCTACAATACAAGCAGCCTCTTCAAGTTCACCCCGAGCTTTAAAAAAAGGACATTGATCGACAAATTGACAGCGCCTACCTGAACACTGGCGATGATCGACAGTGAGTGCTCGCCAATCTGCATCTGGAATTCGGCTATCCCATGCATCCCGATCACCATCCCAACTTCCATCTTCAAGAGATTCTGACAATTCTTGAAAAAGATCTTCACTTTTGTCATTGGGATTGAATTGCAGTTCATCCTCAAATAGAAACAGCCCCGCCTCTTTGGATTTAATCGCATCCAAACATTGCTCGAGCCTCAGGTTACAAATATAACGACCGCGACCTTTCACTAGAGCGACCTGATGGTCCCAACCACAGGCGTCAAGTAAATCGGGTATATCTTTAAGAATTAATTGCTCTTGAAGCGCAATAGTACCTGTAGCTATGACAACAGTTTTATCCAGTGAACGCGCTATAGGCAGTGCTGAAAGAAGATAGCCTACAGTTTTACCTGTTCCTGTACCCGCCTCAATCACTGCTAGGCGTTTGTCTGCATCATCGTTACTTAGGCTGTTAGCAATAGCAGCCACCATTTGCTTTTGGCCCTGTCGAGGATTTAAATCACGAGATTTTAGAAATTGGCGGTAACCCTGCTGAATGGTTTCCTTAATTGAATCATCTAACAAACAATAGCTTCCTCATTGATGGAATCACCCAAAACTGGGTTTTGCTGTTGATAGTCTAGTTGATTTTTCACCGGAGCGGCGTAGGCATCTATGACCAAAGATCGGTGTTCTGGTGGAACTGATTGAAGGTGAGCTTCAAAATCAGTTTCAGCCTGTGACCAATTTTCATCAGGCCATAGTTGCTTTAGCTGATCAAAAGATTGTTGATCACTATTTTCCTGCATTTTCCAGGCAATAATATTGGTTGGAAATAGCTGGTACAAACCATAAATTTGACGATCAACCTCAGTTGCTAAATCTTCTGCTGTTTCAAATTTGTGATTAATACAATCGCCAAAATTAACCTGTACTCGGCCTTTATAACCCAAAAAGCCTTTTTGAATACTGTCTAAGTCCTCAAATTCCGCCTTTACATAGTCAATTCCTTGGCTTGCAGCATAAAGCTCTCTGGCTTTTTCAATAATGCAGGGGTCATATTCATAGGAAATACTCACCGGCATTAATTTTAATTCACCAATAGCCTCACCAAAGGTTTGTTGTTTTGATTTGGATAACGTCAGCATCTTTAAGAGTGCGGTATCAGTTTTATCATTACCGTCCTTTGCCCGACCCTCCGCTTGAGCAATCCAGCAAGAAGTATTGTCCTCAACAACACTATAACGAATATAGGCAGATAGATTTTTTAGGGATTCAAGTTTTTCTCTACGCCCCTCAACCGAGCGTTTAACAATAAAACTGCGATTGACTCGCATCAAATCACTGGCAAATGGTTTGCTCAATAAGTTATCACCAATAGCAATTCGCACTGTATCAAGCTCAACCGTATGAAGGGCCAAATTAATCATCGCTGGGTCAAGGGCAATATCGCGATGGTTGCCAATAAAAAGATAAGCGCAATTTGGGTCTAGTTGATCTAGACCGCCAAAACTATAGCCATCAGTGCTTTTATCTAAGCTTTTTTGTAGCCCAACTTTCACATGATGCTGAAAATCCGCTACCGTTTCTACATCGGCTGTTAGCTTGCGTAAACTTTGTTTTAGCAATGGTCTGGCCAGAGGTTTTACTAGCCATGGCACAAGCCGAATTATTAGTGGTATACGCCTAGATAAAAGTAGATCTATAAATTCATTGTCAGCGATCAACCGCGATAATACTGATGGAACCTCTGAATCCCTGTAGGGACGAATATCTTCAAACTGATTCATTAGGCCTGCCTAACTAAAATTTTAAAACGAAATACTATCGCCCATTTATTTTTATTAATGCTTTAAAATCTAAGCACGCGCATTAAACCAACGGATATCATGTGAAAAGGTATCCACTGTGTCGACTACATCCAAAACCAAGGCAAAAAGTGCCATTCGAACTAAAATCCCGTTATCAGTCTGTCTAAATATTGCTAAATTAGGATTATTATTTAAATCATTGTCTAATTCATTGGCATCAGCTCTAGAATCCCTCGGTAAAGGATGCATTATTACTGTATTAGGTTGACAGAACTCTGTATAAATTGCCTGATTCAATCTAAAACGACCACGAAAAAGGTCAGCCTCCTGCTTGCTACCAAAACGCTCTTCCTGAATTCGGGTAGAGTAAACTATATCGACATCGGCAATACTGGGGGCTAAATCTTCCGAGGTTTCAACAATAACCCCTGCCGAGCGCATTGCATCGATTAATTCAGCAGGTAATAAGAGTTCTTTCGGTGATACTAAAACTACCTTAATCTTATCGTATAGACATAATAGCTTGCAAAGAGAATGCACCGTTCGGCCAAATCTGAGATCTCCCACCATAGCTATAGTTAAGCCATCAATACCACGACCCGTTGCCGCCATTTCTTTTTGAATGGTATAGAGATCAAGTAATGCCTGAGTAGGATGTTCATTAGCACCATCGCCGCCATTCATTACTGGCACTCGACTAGCACTGGCAAATTCAGCCACCGAACCCTCATCTGGATGACGCATACAGATAACATCACTAAACCCTGAAAGCACTCTGGCGGTATCCTGCAGTGATTCACCCTTTACCAAGGCCGTACTTTCAAAACCTGCAGTCTCTCTAACTTCTCCACCCAATAAATTAAATGCAGAGCCAAAACTGACCCGAGTTCGAGTGCTGGCCTCAAAAAACATATTTCCAAGAATCGCGCCCTCCAAAACTCTAGTCACTTTTTTGCGCAGAGCATAGGGCTGCATTTGATCAGCAACATCAAAGATACGAGTCACATCCTGCTTCTCAAATTGGTTGATTGAGAGTATATGGGCACCTTGAAAGTTCAAATCATTACCTCGATAGTGAATTGATTATGCGAATTTTAGCCTGTTTAACTTCGGTACTCTAGCCCGAATATCAATTGAAGCAATAGAGTTTATTAAAGTCTGCTGTTTTTGAGGTCATCTAAAGCAAATTTTTCAGCTATTTGCTGACTCCAATTTTCAAGCTCATTTAAAATTTTACGACTTTCTGTCGATAGCTCACCATCCCTAAGCAACTGAGCTATTTCAGTCTGTTGTTGGCTTAAGGTAAGATATCCTAATTCTTGATTAGTTAATCGCTCACCACAATTATGCAACCAATTACTTCTCTCATTGGCCGTTAGTGATTCTGAAAAGTACCTAGCTTTGTAACTCAATAATAATTTGTTATATCGCTCATCAGAAAAATAAAACTCATGATTTATAAAATCTTCTAATGAAGCGGCTCGCACCTGGTCTAATAATGGCTTATCGCGATTAGATAAAAACCCCGCATAAAGCTGTTGTTCGGCTTCATTACTGCCGACAAAATCCGATTCAGAAAATACTGCTTGAAGCTTTTGTTGCAAATCAACTTGCCCAAGACGCTGCCAATTCTCTTCACATTGTTCTAAATTTATTGATAACCGCTTCGCCACAACTGCATCTACGACTTTAGAAGTAGCGACCATAGGCGCCTTATTAAGATGAACTAATTTAAGCGGAATACGTTCGATATTCTCAGGTAAATCCTCAGCGCGGGTAAATACACGTCGTTTAATTTCATCTTTGTCCAAACTAATGAGTAAATCCGGGTCAGTGGAAAGATCAATACATATAACAGCATTTTTATTGGTGGGATGAGCCGCTAATGGCATCATAATCGCACTGTATAGATTTTCCTTAGACAACATACCGGAGCAATGAAAAAATGGCTTATGGGTTTGTAGATTAACAATCTTAGCCACCGCAACCTTGCCGCGGTTTTGTAACACATAATCAAATAACTTGGGCTGTGCTTGCTTGACTAATTTTGCCATAGCAATGGTAGCCGTCACATCAGAAAGAGCGTCGTGTGCAGATGTATGGGAGATACCATTGGCCTGAGTTAGATGCTCGAGTTTAAAGCTCGGACTACCAGGCTTATGATCTGGCCACTCGACTCCCTCAGGCCGCAAGGCACGGGTCGCGCGCAATAAATCGATAATATCCCAGCGGGAATTACCGTTTTGCCATTCCCGCTGATAGGGATCAAAGAAATTTCGATAAAGGCTATATCTCGTTACCTCATCATCAAAGCGAATACTGTTGTAACCAACACCGCAAGTTTTCGGATGTGATAACTGAGAATGAATTTGATCAATAAATTGTGGCTCTGGAAGACCATACTTAAGAGCATGCTGAGGAGTAATTCCAGTAATTAAACAGGCTTGGGGGGCCGGCAAAATATCCATCTGCGGCTGGCAGTAAATGACCAGCGGCTCACCGATAATATTAAGATCAAAATCAGTTCTCAAGCCTGCAAATTGGCTAGGGCGGTCAATGGATGGAGTCGCACCAAAGGTTTCGTAATCATGCCAATATAAACTGTCATTCATAACTTTTTCCAACGCCATTTAAATTTTCAAAGCCTAGTAGACCACCCACAAAGGTAAAGTTTAGACAAATATTTTTTAGTTCCCAAAAAAAACGGTGCGAAAAGCACCGTTTTTTAATTAATAGCATTTTTTGATTATTCAAAAATTTTGTTAATTGAAAACTGTAATGCAAAGTCATCTTCATTTTCATAATTTCGAGCCATTAAGCGAATATCTGCCCGCGCTTGATAATTTTTTGAGATTTTTGATCCAAGACCTGCACCAAATGCAACCTGTGTATGACGATGTTTAATAGGCAAACCATCTTCATCATCAAAATTGTACACATTTGTACCCAACAACAAGTAGGGTTGATATTTTTGGCTGCTATCACCCATCCAAAAAAGTGCTGAAAGGGATCCAATAAAAAAGTCATCTCTATCAAAGTTAAAAGCATAGCCGCCTTCAATAGATAAATCGTCTCTTAAAAATTTACCAATTTGCAATCCAGCCTGGCCAATATCTATCTCTCCCTCCCAATGATCACCCTCACCAAGGCTAAAAAAGCCCTGTGTAGCACCAATGTACCACTGACCAGACGAAAAGGCAGGACAGGTTACAAGTATCATTGTTGCAACCACTATAGATTTTATAACTCTCATAAAACACCTGTGAGCACTAATTATTAATATTTTTTTCAATTCTAACAACCCTGAACAATAGGTCAATCTAATAGTTGTTAATAGTTATGCTTTAATTAACCTGAACCACTTTTGCTTGTATTTTTGATTGCCACATTTTCGGCCCGCTAATATGAACCGATTCGCCCTGAGTATTTACTGCTACAGTCACCGGCATATCAACCACCTCAAACTCATAAATGGCCTCCATTCCAAGTTCAGGGAATGCCACCACTTCGGCAGATACAATGGCCTTAGAGACCAAATAGGCCGCACCACCCACAGCGATTAAATACACCGAGCTATTATCTTTTATTGCATCAATTCCCTGCTGACCTCGCTCAGCTTTGCCAATCATTCCCATAAGCCCGGTTTGCTCGAGCATAGTGCGAGCAAACTTATCCATTCGAGTTGCTGTTGTAGGGCCTGCAGGACCCATAACTTCATCCCTAACAGGATCAACTGGACCCACGTAATAAATAAACCGTCCGGTTAAATCTACTGGCAATTGTTCACCGCAAGCCAGCATATCCGTCATTTTTTTATGCGCCGCGTCACGACCAGTTAACATTTTTCCTGACAGCAAAAGGGTTTCCCCTGGCTGCCACTGATCAATATCTGCCTGAGTCACTGAATCTAAATCCACCCGTCTCACGGTCTCGTCCGCTTCCCATGAAATTTCAGGCCAGTCATTGAGATCAGGTGGATCAAAAGTAGCAGGGCCTGAACCATCCAAAACAAAATGCACATGTCGGGTAGCCGCACAGTTAGGAATAATTGCAATCGCCTTATTAGCGGCATGGGATGGATAATCTTTGATCTTAATATCAAGTACGGTAGTTAAACCACCTAGACCCTGAGCGCCTATTCCCAATGCATTTACCTTTTCAAACAATTCCAGACGCAGCTGTTCGTTGCGATTTTCAGCACCCTTAGTCTGAAGTTGCTGAATATCTATATGCTCAAGTAGGGCCTCTTTAGCCATTAGCATGGCTTTTTCCGCGGTACCGCCCAAACCAATGCCTAGTATTCCTGGTGGGCACCAACCGGCACCCATAGTGGGAACAACATTTAATACCCAATCCACAACTGAGTCAGAAGGATTTAACATGGCAAATTTTGCCTTTGCTTCCGACCCACCCCCTTTTGCAGCCACATCAATTTCAAGCTTGTCGCCGGGCACCACTTCATAGTGAATAACTGCAGGGGTGTTATCGCCGGTATTGGTTCGCTCACCATCTGGATCAGCAAGTATAGAAGCGCGCAAAACATTATCTGGGTGGGTATAGGCTTGCCTAACTCCCTCATTAATCATATCTGCTAAACTGACCTTAGCATCCCATTGAACCTGCATACCTACCTTCACAAATACAGTCACAATGCCAGTATCCTGACAGATGGGGCGTTTCCCCATAGCACATAATCTAGAGTTTATAAGGATCTGAGCCATAGCATCCTTAGCGGATTTTGACTCCTCATGGTCATAGGCTTGTTTAACCGCCTGAATAAAATCCGCCGGATGATAGTAAGAAATGTACTGCAGAGCATCTGCAACACTTGTAGTAACATCTTGTTGGCGAATAATCGTCATTGTTCTAATTTAGCTCACTATAAAATTATTTGTACTATTAAGGGCTAAGGGTACTTGAGTTACTTTGCTGATCCAAGCTTTGTGTTTTTACAGGCATTACCACAGCCTGCTTTTCAATTTGTTTTTCAAGATCAATAATCTTTTGGTTAACCTGCCGGCGGAAAGCATCAACAGATTTCACTGCCTCAAGATTAGATTGTATTTGCTTTTCCTGACGCACAATAGTGGCTTTAACATTTTGTACCGCTAAAAAATAATCATCCAAAGATTGTGATAGCTTGTCCATATCAGCAGATAAGCCAAAAAAGTTTTCGCCAACACCTTCAGCAACTAATCTGTCTTTATCCACCTGAGAGCGCAGTTTTTTAATAGTAGATTCGAGATCGTTACGTTTACTGGCAAGAAAAGAGATATCCTTAGTGTTTTTAGAAATATTGCCTTTATTTTTATCACCTGCAACACCCCAAAGCTTTCTAATTTCACTCCAATGTTTTTTGAGTTGCTCGCTGTGCTTACCAATATTCACCTGCATGGCAACTCCTGACTGATTGACAGACTCATCGGTATTGTTAAGCCTAGAATCTAAAACCTTAAAACGCTGCTGTAGTTCAACAAACTGCTGATACTGTTGCCAGCCAAACCAATAGAAGAAAAGCATACCAAGCAAAGCTAGCGCGGCGACCAATTTCCAAACAGATGATAAATTATCAGGATTTTTTTGAGATTCTCTTGATTTGTAGGGCTCAGATTTCGATCCATTAGAGCCTTGACCTAAGTCATCCTCTCGTTCTGGAACAATTGGGTTGTTATGGTGGTTATCCATTATTTAATTAACACCTAAGTATTGAGGCTATTTGTAAATGATTATACTCCGATCTCATTGCAGAACCATACCAGTGGACTTAATTTATTGCATAAAAAAACCGGCGCTTTTGGCGCCGGTTTTGATTTAATCAGAAAAACTTAAAGCACATTTATAGAAAAAGCCAATACTGCCGTTAAAACTAGGCTAGAAACAATCACACCACGAACTGTAGTCAAAGGACCTTGTTGCCCTTTCAAACCATTGAGTTCAATAGCCCCAATGATAACCAAAGCTACAATAAGACCGGTTCCACCTACTGCAGTACCATAACCGTAACCAGCATAATGAGGGCCAGCAAACATTGCCCACAACATAGGTGCAGAGAAAAAAGTATTGGTACGTGAGGCAAGTAGGGCTTTTCCAGCGGCGGCAGCTTTATCGCCACCATCTACCAAACCTAAGGCAATTTTTTGTGCCGGCCAAATAACCATCCATACGTTAGCAGCCATTAAAGTACCCATAACCACGCCAATAATGATGTAGTTATTCATTTGAGAATTATGATGAACACCGCCCAAAAGAATAATGCCTGTGATAAAGGTGAACATTGCGCCCCAACGGAACCACCAAAGTGCTCTTGGTGCAAGTTTCGCTTTGGCATCAGCCAACCCTTCTGCAGAGGCTTCTTTAAAGTAAGCACCCTGTATAAAATTAAAGTAATAGAGCATGCCTATCCAAGTAATGCCAAATAGTCCATGGCTCCAACGAGCAAGAAAGTTAATAAATTCCATTGTCATAGCAGTTCCCCTTTGATGTGGTGCCCAAAAATGGGCTTTTATTCCTAAACCCCGCAATTGTTCTGCAAAGCCTTGTAAATATCAACTGTTTAAATTAAATAATACACTGAAATAAGTTTAATATTACAAAAAAACAAAAAAGCCCCATATTTAATCAATACGGGGCTTTTAATTGCGTAGTATTTAAAGACGATTACATCATACCGCCCATGCCACCCATACCGCCCATGCCACCCATATCTGGGGCTGCTGGAGCACCACCTTCATCGGCAACATCTGTCACCATTGCTTCAGTGGTAATCATCAAGCCAGCAATAGAAGCCGCAGCCTGAAGCGCTGTACGAGTAACCTTAGCAGGATCAAGAATACCCATCTCAATCATATCGCCATAGTCACCAGTGCCAGCATTGTAACCAAAGTTACCCTTGCCACTTCTTACCTTGTCGACAACCACTGAACCTTCTTCGCCAGCATTTTCAACAATTTGACGCAGTGGTGCTTCCATTGCGCGTCGCGCAATACCAACGCCAACAGTTTGATCATCGTTATCACCGATGAGCGATGCGATCTTTTCACAGGCTCGAACTAGTGCAACACCACCGCCGGGAACCACGCCCTCTTCAACCGCCGCACGGGTTGCATGAAGAGCGTCTTCAACACGGGCTTTTTTCTCTTTCATTTCGATTTCAGTGGTAGCACCTACTTTGATTACTGCAACACCACCCGCTAATTTAGCAACACGCTCTTGCAGCTTCTCACGATCATAATCAGAGCTAGTTTCTTCAATCTGCGCACGAATTTGCTTAACGCGAGCTTCGATCACAGTGCCTACTCCAGCTCCATCGACAATAGTTGTAGCTTCTTTAGTCATGCTAATGCGCTTAGCAGTGCCTAAATGCTCGAGGGTTGTGCTTTCCAAATCCAAGCCTACTTCCTCAGAAATTACCGTACCACCAGTAAGAACAGCAATATCTTCAAGCATCGCTTTTCGACGATCGCCAAAACCAGGTGCTTTACAAGCAGAAACTTTTACAATGCCACGAAGATTATTAACGACCAAGGTTGCTAGGGCTTCACCTTCAACGTCTTCAGCAATAATAAGTAATGGCTTGCCCGCTTTTGCAACTTCTTCTAAAAGAGGCAGTAATTCACGAATATTAGAAATCTTTTTGTCGGCCAAAAGAATCAATGGGCTTTCTTGGTCAACACTCATACTATCTTGATTGTTGATAAAATAGGGTGAAAGGTAACCGCGATCAAACTGCATACCTTCAACAATATCAAGCTCATTTTCAAGACCTGAACCTTCCTCAACGGTGATAACGCCTTCTTTGCCCACTTTAGCCATTGCTTCCGCAATAATATCACCAATGCTTCCATCACTATTGGCGGAAATAGTACCCACCTGGGCAATTTCTTTATTATCTGAGCAGGGCTTAGCAATTTTGGCAATTTCTTGGACGGCAACGGTAACTGCTTTGTCGATGCCACGTTTTAAATCCATAGGATTCATGCCAGCAGCAACGGATTTTAAACCCTCATTAACAATGGTTTGCGCCAATACTGTAGCCGTAGTGGTTCCATCACCCGCATCATCTGACGCTTTTGATGCAACTTCTTTCACCATTTGCGCACCCATATTTTCGAACTTGTCTTTAAGCTCAATTTCTTTGGCCACGGAAACGCCATCTTTGGTGACCAAGGGTGCACCAAATGATTTGTCCAATACCACATTGCGACCTTTGGGTCCCAAAGTTACTTTTACTGCATTAGCTAGCGTATTTACACCTTCTAGCATTCCTTGACGAGCGTTGTCGCCGAACTTTACATCTTTAGCTGCCATGATTCTTATCCTTTAAAAAATCTAATTCAAATAATTAGCCTTCAACTACGGCTTTAATATCACTCTCGCTGAGGATAATTAGCTCCTCACCCTCGACATCAATTGTGTCATTACCGGCATATTGGCCGAATACCACAATATCGCCAACTTTGACATCGACTGCACGAGTGTCACCGTTGTCGAGAATACGGCCACTGCCAACAGCAACTACTTTTCCGCGATTTGGCTTTTCTTGGGCTGAACCAGGCAAAAGAATTCCACCGGCTGTTTTCTGCTCCTCTTCCTCGCGACGCACGATCACTCGATCATGTAATGGGCGAATTTTCATACTTATTATCTCCAATTATCTATCTAAAAAAATTTAGCATGGGGTTACGGCCTATTAATATCCGCTCTTGTTTATTAATATGGTGTCACTGTTCAGCCTTTTCAAGGGCGAAATGAAAAAAATTATCTATTTAGGTTTTTTTAGACTTTCTTCAGATTCCCATGATTCACCATCAATGGTATCGCCTGTATCCTCAGTTTTAGAACTAAACTGCTGAGAAAAATGAGCCGATGACGCATTAACCAAAGTAAATTTACTGATAACAGCTTTAACCGCTATGATTCGCGTCAGTGGAAAAAGGCCCAAAAAGCCGATAACGTCAGTGACAAAACCTGGCGTTAATAGCAACGCGCCTGAAACAGCTAATACAATACCCTCTATTATTTCCTGTGCCGGCACTTGTCCCTGTTGCAGCTTTTCCTGTCCTCGCCAAAGGGTTGAGAAGCCCTGCCGTTTTAAAAGACCTACACCCAGTAATGCCGTCAGCATCACTAAAAAGATAGTATTCAGCGCACCGATATGGCCGCCAACAGTGATAAGTAGCCACATTTCAACGATGGGCATCACAATAAATAGTAGGAGTGCAAAACGCATAATTTTTACCAAATTTTCACTTAGAATTACTGACTTAATTAGTATATTGGTTTAGTTTAAGCTTTTTCAATGTTATCTCTTTTAAGCTAGTGTAAAGTTATACCAGATTTAGATGAGTATAAACGATGACTATAAACAATAATTCGACCAAAACCAGCTGGACGAATAGTATTTCTGCAATCGCTGATTCCAGAGTAATTAGCATGTTGTTTTTGGGCATATCCGCTGGCATTCCCCTTTTACTTGTTTTTTCATCACTAAGCCTTTGGTTGCGCGAAGCGGGGGTTGATCGTTCTGCTGTGACCTATTTTAGTTGGGCAGCACTGGGCTATTCTTTTAAATTTGTCTGGGCACCCTTAGTCAACAGCCTTCAACTGCCTTTTTTAACAAAACAACTGGGGCGACGGCGGGCATGGCTATTGCTGTCACAACTAATGATTATGCTATCTATTAGCCTAATGGCTTTTGTTGATCCCGCAACAGACCAGTTAACCATAATGGCATTAGCCGCGGTTCTCTTAGGGTTTTCTGCGGCCACCCAAGATATTGTGATTGATGCCTATCGAATAGAGTCTGCGGGACAGGAATTTCAGGCCCTAATGTCCTCAGGCTATATAGCTGGATATAGAATCGGTATGCTCATTGCCGGCGCCGGCGCTCTATATTTAGCCAGCTTTCTAGGCTCTACAAGCAATCAATACAACTATCAGGCTTGGCAATCGACCTATCTTTTTATGGCACTGGCTATGCTAATAGGCGTTGTAACTACGTTGTGTATATCTGAGCCCGATATACATAAAAGAGGCGGTCATGAACCTTCAACCAACAATGGTTTAAGGTTTTTTCTGTTATTTACTACAGCAGTTGTTGGCTTTATTGGTTGCTACCTTGCAAGTTCTGAATTAGCTGAACTGTTAAAACAACATCTGACCCAGCTGCTTTCCAATGGTTATTTAGCTGCCACCCTTGTTGAATTATTGCGACTGCTATTGGCCCTAGTTGTAGCCGGCTTGATTGCAAAGTTACTCATCAAAATGGGTTTGGTTGAAAAAAGCCATGCTCATCAAGCTTACATAAAACCGGTTAAAGATTTCTTTGATCGCTATGGACTTTCTGCGGCACTGACTCTATTGGC
>CENU01055897.1_pt1 | contig 49301 bp, 41 predicted proteins | sample 361331 | NCBI WGS metagenome assembly CENU01 (sample SAMEA2619766, study PRJEB7988) | marine metagenome | isolation source: saline water (ENVO:00002010), including | reverse complement strand
TCTTGTTCCATTAAGATACCCTAGTGCTGCCAGGAGGGTGACAACAGCAAAAATCGCCAAGCCGCCGCCCCTTGGCACGACGCGCTGATGGAGGCCTCGCGACGAAGGCATGTCTTTGGCCAAGAGAATGCTGTCGTTCCGCAGTAACCAGAAAAGGAATGCGGCTGTAAGCGCTGCCGCTGTTAGGGCGATCAGGAAACTTTCAATCATCGTCAAACTTGCTTTACGTCATCTGTCCAATGAACCCTAAGGGTAGAAACGCCTGAAAACCTGAGATTGCAAGGCGATCGCTTCCTCACTGGAAAAAAGAAAGTCCTGTTCGAGGCGGCTCACGAAATCTCCCGGCACTTCCCTAAACCAGGGCAACCAATGGGCGACGGAAAAAAGCAGTTTGGCGACGCCTCGCCGACAGTACAGTCTGATCCCTCCCGCACATGCTGTCGCTTGCGTGCGGTTCACCATCTCCGCGAAAGACACCGCTTCGCCTCCGGCCACATCAACGCGAATGGGGCGAGTGCTGATAATTGTTCCATGCTTTCTTGCCTGTTGGTCTGCGTCCTGAATAGCTTCCTTCTGATTCACTGACCCCAGCAACAACAAAGATATCGCCCATTCTGCAATGTCATCGCAGTGAATCGGCTGGCGGCTGCCTCGAGCGAAATCGATATTGATCTTTATTCTTAGTATTGTTGTTATTTGTCTGATTTTATTAATATTTCTATTTCGTCTCCCCCCATAAATTAGGGTGGGCCGGACAATAGTTGTCCAGCTCGCAGCGTCAGATCGCATCCGAACGACCACATCCTCTCCCGCGCAAAGCTTCGACACGACTGCCTGCGAGGCTCTCTCAGCAGACTCCTGTTTTGTGACTGCGCTCGTGGAACTCAATACCACCCAGGGTGCTTTTCGGAATGATGGGTTGGTCAGAAAATCCGCATACCCTGGGAGTTCCCAAATTGGGCAGACGCTAACTAATCCCGCTACGTTGAGACGCGCGCCGACGCGGTTTCGTACTAGCATGTCTGGGTGGACCGTGATCGAGCCCGGAGGGGCACGGACTCCCGCAGGGTTTCGGGACACATTCACAGTGTTTTGGCCACAAGCGCTGAGTCGGGCGTTAAACGCATCCCCAAGATCACTCCTCGCACCGAAGAGCATCACCACAGGGAGTGTGCCCGAGAGCATTTGACCCACCTTGATCAATTCATTGTCGTTAACCAGCGTCGCAGAGCGCCGAGATCTAATATTTTTTAACCGAAAACCCCAAGGCGCAATCCCTACAGCTAGCTTAAGCGCTGCCAGAGCAAGCGTCCTGATCGCTCGGGATACTTTCCCCTCGGAGCCGAACTTGTCCAGATATCGCGCAAGACCGGCATGCTTGTGCTGCAACAAGCGGTCCGCGGTTACGAGCCCGGAAGCTCCTTGATAGTGAAAAACAGGCGCATCGGGCACGAATCCGACGTCCCACCCTGCATCTCGCGCCCTTCTGCAGTAATCCAGATCTTCAAAGTGCAGGAAAAATCCTTCATCAAAGCCGCCAATGTTCTGATGCACCTGGCGCCGAACCATCATACAAGCGCCCGAAATCGCATCAACTTGAACAGGCATGCTCGGCAGTGGCTCATCATGCCGGTCGAAAGTTGGAAAAATGTGCGTCGGTACAATCGAACGAACCGCCTTGCCCCAGGATCGCAGCAATGTCGGATCGTAACGTCTGCTTCCGGCTTGCTCACGTCCCTGAAAATCTAGCAACAAGGCGCCACACAAAGCGCTCTCAGCATGAGCAGCCAGGTAACCTGCCATTCTTTGAAGTGTCCCATCCGGTACAAACGCATCCGGATTTAGGAAAACGATTAACTCGTTTCTGGCCCTGGCCGCGCCAATGTTCGCGGCAGCTCCAAAACCGACGTTTCTCTCTAACTGGACAAAAATTATACCGTCATGGTCACGAAGCGGCGCCGCACTCGAATCAGAAGAGTCGTTATCCACGACGATGAGTTCTGAGCCCGGCGGCAAAGAAGCAAGGAGCGCGGTGGTGGTTGCCTCAAGAAACGCGCCAGAGTTGAAATTGACAACAACTACCGAGAGATGGGACACCCTACCGCTTACAACCCATGCGCCTCGATCTTCACCCATTTAAGAACACGCTTTCCCGTTAGGACTCGCGGCCTCCATAGGTATGTCGGATCTCGTAAATCGGTTTGTCCTGCGACTCGTGATAGGTCCGTGTCTGCAGTTCGGCAAGCAAACCCACAGTAATAAATTGAAGGCCTACCAAGGTCAGAACGATACCTGCCAGCACCGCAGGACGACCCGCTAATGCGATCCCGAGAAACACACGTTCAATGAAAAGCCAGCCCAGGATGCCACCACCCGCAGCCGTGCAGCCCATTCCGATACTGCCAAAGAACTGGATGGGTCGGGCTGAATAACCCATCAGAAATTTAACCGTCAGCAGGTCAAGCAAGACCCTGAACGTACGGGATATTCCGTACTTCGACACCCCGGCCGTTCGTGGATGATGGCGCACTTTTACCTCGCTCAGCCGAACGCCATACCAACTTGCAATGGCCGGAATGAAGCGATGCATCTCTCCATAAAGACGCAGGCTTTTCGCCACATCCCGACGCATGGCCTTTAGCGTGCAGCCGTAATCATGAAGTTTGACGTCTGTGGTAGTGGAAATTAGCCAGTTAGCCGCTCGTGAGGGAAGCAAACGCAGCCATAATCCGTCTTTACGGTCATGACGCCAGCCACAAACAAGGTCCATACCCCGCTCTATCTCCTGCACCAGCATCGCAATGTCTCTGGGATCGTTTTGTCGATCCGCATCCATCGTGACGATAATTTCCCCGTTGGCCGCACGTAGCCCGGCCGCGAGTGCCGCGGTTTGTCCGAAATTGCGGCGAAACTCGATGACCACCACCGACGGCTGCGCTTTCTGCAGAGCGGTAAGCACATTCAGAGATTGATCCGTGCTGCCATCATCTACGAAAATGATCTCGTACGTTCTGCCGATGTCCTCTAGCGCCGCGATAATATCCTGGGTAAGCGATTCCAAATTCTCCGCTTCGTTAAACACTGGCAGGATGACTGATACGGCAGTTGTGGACATGATGTAAGTTTCCCTAAGAGGCGAAAATTAAAGCGCTGCTAAGTCTCATTGAGCGGGCGAGCCAGAACTTCCTCAGTATCCAGGCGAAAACACCGATTGTAGTACGGGTCACCTTCGGTGAGAGCCTCGCTGTGGCGTTTTCTGAATGCATCAACCTCTTTGTTGAATCGGGCTTTCTTTTCGGGGGTGTCTTCATACCCCCGGCTGACAGATTCGTGGTGATAGGCCCTCGAATAAGGCGTAAAAATATTCAGCAGGCCCCGACTTCGCAGCCGCAGGCAGAAATCCACATCGTTACAGGCAATCTTAAACGAACCCTCGTCGAACCCTTCAACTTCGTTGTATAACTCGCGCTTCACCATCATCATCGCACCAGTGACGGCAGATACATTCTGAATATTGTGAAGTCTGTTAAGGTAGCCAGAATAACCCCCCTCAACGTGTTTATGAGGATGGCCTGCATAGTTACCAATGCCGATGGCGATCCCCGCGTGCTGAATCCTGTCGTCTGGATAATATAACTTAGCACCCACAGCGCCGACCTCCAGCCGTTGAGAGTGCTCCAGCATCGCTTCCATCCAATCGTTGTTGATCACCTCAATGTCGTTGTTCATAAGAACGACATGCGCTGCGTCCGAATTCTTCACACCAAAATTGACGATTTGCGAGAAATTAAACGGTACGTCCAATGTCACAAAACGCAAATGGCTGTTTTCTGATTCATATTGGGACATCAATTCATGAGTCAACACCTCTGTGCTTCCATTATTTACGCCAAGAATTCGGTAGTGCAGATAGCGAGTCCTGCAAAGCAACGCGTCAAGGCATTTACGGAGCATAAGCGGTTGATCGCGAAAGGGAATCACGATCTCCACCGTCGGTTGACCAAAAATCTTGCGTCTAGCACGAAAAAAATGTGGCCCATTGGCGGTCAGAACCTCGCCCTCAATACCACGACGGTCCAGCGCTTCTGATAGGGCCTTGCACCCCCGCATGTGAGCCAAAGGCTTAGCACCGGTATCAAGACTCGTCGACTGCGCCGACTGTCGCCAGTGATACAGCGGCTCGGCGATGTGTGCCACCCGATTCGTTTTCTCCGTCAAACGAAGAAGCAGATCGTAGTCTTGCGCTCCGTCAAATTCTGACCGAAATCCTCCGACTTCATCGACCAACTCCTTTCTGACGACCAACAAATGCGTGATGTAATTGTGACATAGCAGCAGATCGGGAGAATAATCCGGCTTAAGGTGTGGCAGGCCGAAATACCCGTCACGTTTTTCCTTTGTCCTGTCGCTGAAAGTTGTTTCGTCGGTATAGACGACATCAGAGTTATGTCGGACGACTTCTTCCGCCACCTTCTGAAGGGCTGTAGGTGCGAGCATGTCGTCGTGATCCATCAACGCGATATATTCGCCGTGCGCACCGTCAACTCCCATCTGAGTGGCTACTGAGATGCCAGAACTTCTCGTGAGCTGAATCTTCGTGACTCTGGGATCATCCAGGTTGTCTAAAAATTCCCGCGTGCCAACATCTGTGGAACCATCATTGACCAGGACCAGGTGCCAACTCGAATAGGTCTGCCCCCGCACGGAATTCACGGCATCCGCCAGCCAGGCCTTGGGTGTATTGTGGACCGGAATAATGACCGAGATTAAAGGTCCGCCAGGAATGGAAACCTCTTGGGCATCGTTTGATATTTTTCTTGACTCATTAATTTGCGAAAAGCACTCCGTTGGAGGGACCCGCTTCTGGGCCAGTTGCTCAATGGCACTCAGGTTCCGCGCCTCGTCCTGCGTTCTTCGCCATCCAAAAAATACTTTGCGAAGCAACTCCGCAACCCGCCAGGCCTTTGACGACTTCAAGAGTTCCAGTTCTGCGCTTCGCAGGTGTGCGATATCTCGAAGATGCTCCACCTCCTCCTGATATTTACTCGCTCTCTGGTAAAGTTCTTGCAGCGCTTCTTCCTTTTGCCACAACCCGTCAATCAATTTTTTCTCGGCATCTCTTCCATAGATCATTTCGGGCCATGCCACCTTAGCGCTCACTCTCAGGGTCTGGTTGGAGTCTGTTTGCGCTCCAGACTCAGACAACGCAAACTCGATGCCTGCCGGTGTTTCATCCTGCGGATGCGCATAAACTGCCTCGTTATTTGAGCCGATAACTCCCTTCGAGAATGCACGGACTTCTGCCGCGCTCTTGAGCTCTAAGATATCGCTGACATTTCCATCGCCGACACCTTTTATCTCGAGCGACTCAACACGTGCTTCTCCAAGCCAACTTGGAAATAGCAAGGTGAATCGCTCAGGCCATAGGCCCGTCTCATAAAATTGGAACTGCAGATAACAACCTATCCTTGCGGTGCTGACGGGAAACGGGATCAAAACCCGCCTAAGCCCGCTGCAGGTGGATTGAAGGATACCGACTACCTCTAGCAAATCGGAATCCCCAAAACAGCGTTCGAGCAGAGTGGAGACCTCCACCACGCCAAACGAAGCTAACGTGGCGCTTCTGAATAATTGCTCAAAGGAGCCCAAATCATCAACAGCGCTTTCACAGTCTACGCTGACAAGATTACAGACCACTTCCAGGAATTCTCTAAAAGAACGGGCACGGCTTCGTATGCTCGGGAACTCGTCCAATCGGAGCGCGTTTCTGGCAAGAAAGTAGAGTATTCCGCGACAAAAAGCTGTCTCAACGCTCAGCAGTTCCGGACGGCAGTTCCACTCCTGATCAATCGGGACAATCTTCCCCTCGCGGGTATACAAAAGATTATCTGGATTGAGATCGACCTCACACCGCTCACCAGGTTTCAACCGTGTCTGCAAAAAACTGAAGTAAGCGAAAACCAGATTATCGAATTCGGTATTGGAATGTTTTTGGAGCGCAGACAACCAAAGATCTTCGATTGTGGTGCCGGTTTGGTAGGGTTCCGGGTTCCGAATGTGTTGAAAGTCTGCGTTTGCACTTTTAGGGCAAAGTTCCTGCTCAGTCACGCTGAAAATGGGTCGACGCTCCACGATCGGTTGCCCGCGTCTTTTTAGAGTCTCAGTCCAGAATTCCCGATAGCGTCCGCCGACGGTTTGATGGATAAAGTCTGCGGCTACAGGGTCGCGCTCTGCTAAGTCTCGTCTCCACAGTATTTGGGCTCTGGAAACTTCCTCAAGCGGAAACCTGTGATGCTCTTCATAGAGCGACCAAACCTCTCTTATGGGAACCGAACCGGGAAAACGCGGGGCGCCGAGTTCATCGAGATAACTGGCAAGATGTTTCCATGCTCCGGGGCTCTCGTATAGAAAGTTCTCGCGGATCAATAATTTGGGGGAGTCAAGATTCGGTAGCACCAGAACCGACTCTTGGCCTAAAGAGTCGTCGTCAGTACTTTTGACCAAAAAAGTCGGTGAGACGGGAGGCGACAATGAGGCGGACGGGGACGTCACAACTATGCCCCCGTTGTCTAGGGTATTTCCCAGAATTTTCGATAAAGTATCGAAGAGCTCTTCAGAGTCAGCGGCGGCGTTACCGATAAAAACCGCATCAGGTGCTTCATTCTCAGCGGCGGACTCAGCGAGAGGAACTATCGATTCCTCACCACAGAGCAAACGTACGGCTTCTTGATACCCAATCCTGGAATCGTGAAATCTGACCCGATGTCCCGAGTCTTGAAGATAGCGCCCCAGCGCAATCCCGTCCCAGTTCCAGAGCAGGATCGACGCGCCCTCTGGCAAAGCGAGTAAGCTAGCTATTCCCGCTGATTCCGGACGAAGAGCCCGTAAGAGATCTTCTGCCCCATCAAAAAGACCTGAATCGTCGTGGCCCCATGGCAAATTTGGAAATAGACTGATTGTCCGACGCAACTCCGCAGAGAAGTTTCCAGAACTCAATGAAGCAGGAAACCCGATGGAGCTAGGCGAGTCATTCATGACTTGGAAATCCAATCGAAAGGCCCAGATCGGCTACCCCAAAGTCTCCGGATGATCCACGGACCGGCATATGAATAAGATCGTATCGCCTGTCCACAGCAATGTTGTCGCGGCTCTGATCGTCCTGCGCGATTCCAATTGAGAGAAAGTACTCTCCCGGGATAAGTGCACAAACAAAACCGAACTGTACGGTGAGATTTTCTCCGGCGCCTAGCCCTGGCAACTGGACATTTCTGTCCCTGGTGTTGGCCCCAAAGACCGTTCGACCATCAACGGTCTTAACCGTAAATCCAATAATAAGATGGTCGATGCTTTCAGTTAGGTTGATAGAAACGTTAAGGCTTATTTTCTGTCCCCGCTCAAATCCACCACGTATCGGGCCATCTTCACTTCTGAGTACATAGTCGAAAATAACAGCTCGGCGATCGCCCCAACGATACTCGTTAGGGTTATAAAGGGGTCTGGATGAGCATAGGTCGCGCGGTAGATCTTGCTCGGGTCGGCTTTGTTTGCTCTTCGGGTATGCCTCGGGCTCTCTGGGGCTCGCGGCATCACTTTCATTAGCGCCCTCAGATCCAAAAAGATCTTCCAGATAGTCCTGGATCACTGTCTTGGGTTCCCCTTTGGACCGAACCTCGCCGGATTTCAGATAAATTGCGCGCGAGCAGTGGGCCTGAACGAGATCCACCGAATGGGTGACAAAGAGAATCGTTCTTCCCGCTTTTTGCATTTCCTGGAAAAGACGAAAGCACTTGCGTTGAAATCGGATATCCCCAACCGCGAGGGCTTCATCAACAATGAGGACGTCCGGGTCTGTATTTACGGCCGTTGCGAAAGCGAGCCGGACATACATACCGCTCGAGTAGGTGCTGACTGGATGCTCAACAAATTCACCGATCCCGGCGAATTCAACGATATGTTCAAAGCGTTCCTCAATCTCTTCTTTTGAGATGCCTAAAAGCGCTGCGTTGAGGTAAACATTTTCCCGCCCTGAAAAAGCGGGATTAAAACCTGCGCCAAGTTCCAACAGCGCTGCTAATCTTCCGCTCACAGTTACGGTGCCCCGGGTCGGGGTCAGCGTTCCGCACACCATTTCGAGAAGCGTAGACTTTCCCGAGCCGTTCGGCCCGATAATCCCAACCGTTTCCCCGGGCGCAACATCAAAGCTGACGTCATTGAGAGCCGTAAAAACTGAATGATAGTTGCGTCCATGCACTGAATACATCTCGCGGATCCGGTCGATCGGTCTTCCATAGATTCGGTAGTCTTTTCCCAGCCCCCTGACGGTGATTGCTGAATCAGAGGACATCTGCAAATCCCTTTCGTGTTTTTTGAAACCACGCGAGTGAAACCCAGGCTATTGCAACCGACGCTATTCCATAAAGGCTCAAACCACTCCAGTTCGGAGTTTCGCCCCAAAGCACAACTGCCCTGAACTGTTCGATAATGTAGGTCAGCGGATTAAGATAGAGCAAGCTTTGGAACTCTGCGGGTAAGGCGGTCTTGGGATAGAGAATAGGCGCCATAAAGAAAAGCACCGTACTTAGCAGACCCATCATCTGGGCAATGTCTTTGAGATACACCGCTGTTGCCGAGATTAACCAACCAACCGCAATGCAGACAAAAGCCAGGACAAACAGGGGTATAGGGAAAAGTACGGCAGTCCAAGGAACACTCCCCTGAACAAGGAATAAGTAGATCAAGAGAATGCCCGTGCTAATTACCCCTTGGAAAAATGCGCTTATCACGGTAACCCAGGGTAGCGCTTCTAGAGGAAAGACCACTTTCTTAACGTATTGCGGGTTTGAGACGATCAGAGTGGAGGCCTGCGTCAAGCACTCGGCGAGAATTCCGTGAACCAGCATGCCTGAAAACAGAATCGCCGCGAACTCCGCATTCCCTCCACTCTGGGAAACCCAACGGACCTGCAGGATTGTTCCAAAAACAAAGGTATAGACAGCGAGCAGTAGCAGTGGCGTTACTAAGGACCACAGCAACCCCAACACGGTTCCGCGGTACCTTCCCAGAATCGCCCGTTTTGCAAGTTGACTAATGACGAAGCGGTGTTCGACGATGCTGCCGGGGATATAGAGCGGATCGGCGCGGTAACGCGTGTTAGTGGAACCCAAAAGCTCTTTTTGCACTGTGCTGTTGACGCCTTATGAATTGCCCGACTGGTACTCCGTCACCAACTGACGAAGATAAGTGCCGTATGTGCTCTTCCCCAGCTTCGACGCGAGGACCGAAAGATCTTCGATCCCAATATAGTTCATTCGGAAAGCGATCTCTTCCGGACAACAGATCTTCATCCCCTGACGCGTCTCGAGTGTTTCGATAAATACTGACGCCTGGAGCAAAGACTCATGTGTACCGGTGTCCAGCCATGCGGTTCCCCGGCCGAGCAGTTCAACATTCAGGCTCCCATTTTCAAGATAAACCCGGTTAAGGTCCGTGATCTCCAGCTCACCTCGATTGGAGGGTGTCAGTGAACGCGCGTAGTCAGGAGCGTTGTGGTCATAAAAATACAGCCCGGTTACCGCATAACGTGAACGAGGACTTTGTGGCTTTTCTTCAAGCGTGTGCGCTCTCCCTTCCTTATCAAAACTCACGACGCCATAACGCTCGGGATCCTTCACGGGGTAGGCAAAAACGGTGGCTCCGTTTTTCAACTCGGAGGCTCGCCTGACAGCATCCGCCAGTTGATCTCCGTGAAAAATGTTGTCTCCAAGAATTAGTGCACATGGCCCGTTTCCGACAAACTCCGACCCAATGATCAGGGCTTGCGCCAGACCGTCTGGAGAAGGCTGGACCGCATAGGCGAGATTCAATCCCCATTGTTCTCCGGTCCCCAGCAACTCTTGGAACCGCGGCGTGTCCTCCGGCGTAGAGATCAGCATGATGTCCCGGATACCCGCAAGCATTAACACGCTGAGCGGATAGTAAATCATGGGTTTATCGTACACCGGCAAAAGCTGCTTGGACACGACCTGCGTGACCGGTGACAACCGGGTTCCCGCCCCGCCCGCGAGAATTAAGCCTCTCATCTGGAACCTCCAAGACCGAGGCGTTTCTCTGCAGTCTGTTTACCTCCGACCTCCTCGACCCATTCCTGGTTATTCAAATACCACTCAATCGTGCGTCGAATTCCAGACTCAAATCGCTCCTTTGGGTACCAACCGAGTTCATCTTTAATTCGCGAGGCATCGATCGCGTATCGGAAATCGTGCCCTGGCCGGTCCTTGACGAAACTAATGAGTTCCAAATAACTCCCTTCCGAGCGGGGGATAGCTGTATCTAGCTCGCGACAAATCGTCTCAACGACTTGAAGATTTGTCTTTTCCGCGTCACCGCCGATGTTATACGTGCGCCCCGATTCACCCTGACTCATCACCAAAACAAGCGCTTTTGCGTGATCATCAACATAGAGCCAGTCGCGAATGTTATCGCCGTTGCCGTAGACCGGAATGGGATTACCGGCCATCGCCTGATGAATCACGACGGGAATCAACTTCTCAGGATATTGGTAGGGCCCATAATTATTGGAGCAGTTAGAGATCACGACATCTATACCGAACGTCTCACCCCACGCCCGGACAAGATGGTCAGAAGCGGCTTTACTCGCCGAATATGGTGAGTTCGGTTGATACGGTGAATCCTCATGAAAGCGACCTGAGGCCCCCAGAGAGCCAAATACTTCATCTGTAGAGATATGATGAAACCGAACTTTTTTGGTCAGCGCATCGGACTGCAAGGCACGCTCCTGATCTTCAGCCCGAACCGCCTCCAAGAGGTTATAGGTGCCATGGATATTCGTGCTGATGAACTCTTCTGGACCATCAATGGAACGATCTACATGAGATTCTGCAGCCAAATGCATAACGGCATCAGGCTGGTATTTATGGACCAACTCGCGAATCTCCCGGGCGTGACGGATATCGACTCTCTCGTGTTGATAGCCTGAATACCCGGATTCCTGGGCAACCGTCGACTCGTTACCGGCATACGTCAAAATATCGACGTTAATAATGGTGGAGTATCCATCAGCAATCAAACGGCGAATAACAGCCGACCCGATAAATCCAGCCCCGCCAGTTACCATAACGCAGCAGTCTTCCGGCGCAGGCAATGGTTGATGAATCTTGGGCTCCGATGAGGACGACATCACCGATGTGCTCCTTCCTTTAGTTTGGAATAAAGTTCCGTAGCATACCGACCCACTCCCTCCGCAACATCAAGAAAGTTGTTTGAAAAGCCCGCCGCGTTCAGGCGGCCGATATCGGCTTCGGTATAACTCTGATATTTACCCACCAACGCATCCGGCATCGGAAAATAGTCCAAGAGTCCTTGGTGGAGAGCCTCCTCAAGCAATAATCCGGTCTCACCGTCGACTTCTCTACATGAATTAATTACAGCCAACGCGACATCGTTGAAAGTTCCGGCATCCCCCGTCCCCACATTGAAGATCCCGCTCTTTTTTGGATTGTCGAGGAAAAACAGATTCGCCTTAACGACATCATCCACATGGATAAAGTCCCTCCGCTGCTCTCCCGCCTGATAACCGCCCGAGCCTTCAAATAACCGCACCGAACCCGAATCAAAATACTGATGGGTCAAATGCCAAGCGACCGAGGCCATCCGCCCTTTATGACCCTCCCGTGGACCATAGACATTAAAGTATCTTAAACCCACGAGTTGCGATGCGGGACGGCTACCCTCTGCAAAAGCAAACCGATCGAACAATGTCTTGGAGTACGCGTATGCATTGAGCGGGTGTTCATTGTCGACGGCTTCGAAGAATGGCCCGTCGGCGCCATAAACAGACGCCGACGACGCATAAATTAACGGAACCTGGCTACCGGCACATGCGCGCAGGAGGCTCTTCGAATATTCAAAGTTGACCTCCATGACATATCGACCGTCACTGACCATCGTATCCGAGCAGGCTCCCTGATGAAACACCGCCTCAACCCCTGCCGAAAGGCCTGAACTGTTGACAATCTTTTGGAAATCCTCCTTATCGATATAGTCTGCAATCGCAAGGTCGCTGATATTCTCAATTTTTGCGGTATCCGAAAGATCATCCACAAGAATAACATCGCGGCGACCCCGCAGGTTAAGTGCTGCGATCAGGTTTGAACCAATAAAACCCGCACCGCCAGTAACGACGATCATTCCAAGTCCTCCCCTTGCGGGTCGAGGGTTAAGTCCGACGGACGGACGACACTTGTTCCGAACCGACCAACCACTGCGCTAGCGCCCCGCGTAGCCCACTTGATGGAATCAGTCCAATCAAGTCCTGCGGCAATGCACACTGAAATGATTGCCACCACAGTGTCGCCTGCCCCACTGACATCAAAGACCTCCCGCGCGGTGGCATCCTGATGGATGACCTCGCCTGATGAAAGAAACAGTGTCATCCCCTCATCCCCCCGGGTGACCAATAGCCCTTTCAGATCCCCCTGCTGAACTAAGCACTGCGCTGTGTCAAAGAATGCCGGGTCATTCGTCGCAACGCCGGTCGCCAGGGCAAACTCGTCCCGGTTTGGGGTAACCAGTGTCGCTCCCCGATAGCGCCCGTAGTCAGCGCCTTTCGGATCAACAATCACAGCAATTCCCTGATTCCTGGCAACCTCAATCATTTGTTCGATGTACGCGAGACCCCCTTTTCCGTAGTCGGAGATGACAACGGCGTCGACGGTCTGACTGATCTCCCGAAAGTCGGCGACGCTTCGCTCGAGCAGCTGCGCAGAAGGACGCGACTCAAAATCAGCGCGGAGGAGTTGCTGGTTTCGAGAAACGATCCTGAGCTTCTCCGTCGTGCGCCCATGCGGGTCAATGTGAAAATGCCGATCCACTCCCGCCTGCGCCAATAACTCGCTCAGACGGCGACCGGTATCGTCATCTCCAATGAATGCGAGCAACTCGCACCCCGCGCCTAGAGCGGCGATGTTGGCTGCTACGTTTCCTGCGCCTCCGGGGCACTCTCTCACGTCTCCGATATTGACAATAGGCACCGGCGCCTCAGGGGAAATGCGGGTGACGTCACCGATCCAATAACGGTCGAGCATAGTATCCCCAACCACCAAGACGCGGTTGGGGCGAAGCCGGCCCAAAAACTCATGGTCCATCGATCTATTCACTCTTAATCTGACAGAATCGGTTGCCGGCCAATGCTGTAGTAATCGAGGCCATATTGATTGAGTATTTTTGGATCAAAAACATTTCGGCCATCAAAGATAACGCCATCGCTCAGCATCTCCCGAACACGGGCCAAATCTGGACTGCGAAAAGCTTTCCACTCTGTGAGGAGGATGAGGCCGTCGGCGCCTTCAAGCGCGCTATAAGGGTCTGCGCTAAAGCTCACTCCGTCGAGGTCGTAGAATGTCTTTTTCGCCTCCTCAACTGCCACGGGATCAAATGCAGTAATGCTTGCCCCCAAATTGGTTAACGCCCTAATGATGGCGCTGCTGGGTGCTTCACGCATGTCATCTGTATTGGGTTTGAAGGCGAGACCCCAGACTGCAAAGTGGCGGCCATCCAAACTGTCCCCGAATCGCGAGACGATCTTCTCGACAAGACTCGTTTTCTGTTTCTGATTGACAGCCTCAACTGCGTTCAGAATCTTGGGTTCCCACCCGTTTTCATCCGATGTTCTCGCAAGAGCCTGTACATCTTTAGGAAAACAAGATCCACCGTAACCGCAACCTGGGTAGATAAAGTGATATCCGATCCGGGGGTCCGAGCCAATACCAAGGCGGACAGTCTCGATATCCGCGCCGACGCGCTCGGCGATATTCGCCAACTCATTCATGAACGAAATCTTGGTGGCCAGCATGGCGTTCGCTGCGTATTTGGTAAGTTCTGCCGACGGAAGGTCCATAAACATCAAGCGATCATGACTTCTATTGAAGGGCGCATAGAGCTCCCGCATCAAACGCCTAGGGCGTTCGCTATCGGTGCCCACAACTATTCGGTCCGGTTTGAGAAAATCCTCGATCGCCGCGCCTTCCTTCAAAAATTCAGGGTTAGATACGACAGAAAAATCCACATCGAGAGCACGCTGATCGAGATGGCTTTGAATCTCGGCACGAACCTTCTCTGCCGTTCCTACCGGGACTGTGGACTTATTGACGATCACCCGATAGTCGGTGAGGGCGTTTCCTATTCCTTGTGCTACGGCCAAGACGTGCTTCAGGTCAGCCGCTCCATCTTCATCGGGCGGTGTGCCTACGGCGATAAAGATTATCTGCCCATATTGCACCGCCTCCGACAGATCCGTTGAAAAAGCGAGCCGGCCCGCTTTCGAATTAGCACTGATCAACTCTTCAAGGCCAGGCTCATAGATGGGAATCCGGCCCTGTTTTAGATCATCGATCTTGGCGTGATCTGCGTCCATACACAGCACGTCGTTCCCGACGTCGGCGAGGCAGGCGCCGGAAACCAGGCCGACGTAACCACTACCAACTATCGTTACTTTCACTCGGGCAACTCCAAAGATTCAGGGGATCTTTTTCCCAATTTCCCCTATTCGCCAAAAAGAAAGGGCGCCCTTTCGAGCACCCTTCTCTAACGCCAGTTATGAATTCTATCAGTTCTGGTAGGCTTTTCCATCCATGAACAGGGTTTCCTCGTTGTTTTCCAACACCTTGGGGCCGATCCCCGGGACCTCCAGCAATTCTTCGATCGATTGAAAGGCTCCATTTTCGATGCGATAAGCAACAATTGCTCCAGCGAGGACGGGTCCCACCCCAACGATGTTCTCCGCCAGAAGCGGCGCGTCGGCTTGATTGATGTCGACGGGCTCGCCGTTGGCCGCATTGCCAAAGGACATCAGCGCGGCGATAAGGATCCCAGACATTGGGCGAAGTTTTCTCAGATACATGATCTACTCTCCTTGTAGTTGGTTGTTTCCAAAAATTCATCGCGTTCATCGCGATAGGAGACATAGTCTGTTTTTCGGTAGCTAGCTTCAAGGTAAATAGTTCACACTTCGCTAAGAGAGTTTGATGGTATTTAACCTCGGGGTCGTGGTGTCCCAGTGTCGACACCCCGGACATTGCCAGTGCATTGACTTCGCTTGAAATCCACAAAAGCGACACTCGTAACCAGAATGATCCGAGAGCAATCTACCTGCCACTTTGCGCATCAGTTGGTAATCGGCGCCCGCTTCGCCGGTCGCATCGCTCCGCGCGCGTATCTCTAATAAGCGATGCAACCCGGATAAACTGCCTTGTTCCTCCGACCATGAGCGCAAAAGGGCCTCGGCTTCTTCGGATCGCTTCATTTGCAAAAGCAAATCCGCTAACAATAACTGCAACCGCTCATCTGAACTGACTACAATCGCTCGCCGCAGAAAATTAAGGTAGACCACGTCATCATCCACGCTTTCCGCGCTAGTCTGAACCAACTTCGAGACTTCGTGCAGCAGCTCTGGGCGTTCTACGCAAAGCCTGGACCACGTGGCGATCGCCTGCCGATGTTTGCCTGACAGCGCTTCTAGCCTGCCACGCAGGATTATTGCCCGAGCACAATTTCGATTCAGTTTCAGCGCTTTAGTGGCTCTGTCTTTCGCTGCCGCATGGTCCCCCGCAACAAGCGCACGCTCTGCCATCTCACATTGGAATTGGGCGATCTGCGGCGCCAAAGCCTCTGAAGCAATCTTGTCTAAAGCTTTTGCAGCAGCGATTGCGCGCTCCCACTCGCGCTCGCTCTCATAGATCTGTACCAACAGCCGCAGAGAGGCTTCACGGAAATTCTCAGTGACACCTAGCTCTAGAAGAAGATTCTCGGCTCGATCGAGCAAGCCAGCCTTGAAGTAGTCATTCGCAAGTTCAAAAAGCACGAGGCTTTTTTGTTCTGGACTAATGCCCGCACGGGAGATCAGGCTCTGATGAATTTGTGTTGCCTTTTCGATCTCCCCTCGACGCCGAAAAAGGGTCCCCAATGCCAATTGGATCTCCAACGACTGGTCATGATCTTCTAGTGCTTTAGTTAGAACATCGAGCGCTTCATCGTGTTGATCGTTGGCTAGAAAATTTATGCTCCGGACATAAGGTCCGGAGAGCGCCTTTGACGCGGAAGGAGGGGCCCCTTGATATCGAGTCCGCCGGGCGGCTACCCACCCAGACAATCCGGCGAGGGGCAGAAGTAGTAGAAGCCATATCGGATCCATCACTTCACCGTTTGACGGGAACCCTTTTCGGGGCTCGAGGCGTAGCGGCACTTTCGTCTTAGCCGAAGCAAGCGAATCCACAGAGGAACGGCAGCTAATACAAAACCCACCACCACTGCTCCCAGAAGGGCAGTGACCAGTGGGCCGTGCCAATTTAGATTAAAGTAATAAGAAAGCGAGATCTCTTGGGGGTTTTGCGCTGCAAAAGTTACCCCCAACACGATGGTCGCAAGCAAAAGCACCGTTAACAGCAGTTTTTTGATCATCGACCCGTCTCCCGGCGTAGACCCTGCTGGTGTTTTAAAACTGAAAGCGTAATGACTACTCTGACTCAGATCCGTCAGGAGTTGAGTCGACGCTTTCTGGGGACACCTGATTTACCCTCTCTCGAAGCAGTCGCCCTGGTTTAAAGTGGGGCACGTATTTTCCAGGCACGCTCACTGCCTCGCCCGATTTTGGATTCCTACCCGTTCTAGGCATTCTATAGCGAAGGCCAATGCTGCCGAATCCCCGAATCTCAATTCGGTCTCCAGCAACAAGTGCGCGACGCATGTGATCCAGCACGGCGTTGACTGAAAACTCCACATCCCGGGGTGGAAGATGCGGTTGTTCCTGTGACAACCGCTCGATCAGTTCGGACTTGGTCATGGTCTTCATTGCATCACATCCTAACCATGAAACTGACCTCAGGATCAGGAATCCTGCTTGTCGAGTTCTTCTTTCAACTTATCACCTAAGGAGGTCATTGCGGACACTTGGCCGCTATACTGCTGTACTGCTTTGTCCTCGATCTCAGCCTCAAGCGCTTTGATTGACAGCGTGATCCTACGGGTTTTTCGGTCAATACTGGTAACTTTGGCCTCAACCTCTGAGCCGTCAGTCAAGACAGATCGCGCATCCTCGACATAGTCTCGCGATAATTCTGTTGCGCGAAGATAGCCTTCCACTCCGTCGCCAAGTTCCACGATCGCGCCTCTCGCATCCACGCTCGAGATCACTCCCTTCACCGAAGCACCCTTCGAGTGTGCACCGACAAAAGCGTTAAACGGGTCATCCTGGGCCTGCTTGATCCCAAGAGAAATCCGCTCTCGATCCGGATCCACAGATAGGACGACGGCGGTAATTTGATCGCCCTTCTTGAAGCCCCGTACCGCGTCTTCGCCCTCGCGCTCCCAGGAAAGATCGCTTAAATGAATCAAGCCATCAATACCGCCTTCAAGTCCGATAAATACTCCAAAATCGGTGATCGATTTAATCTCACCCGTAATCTTGTCGTTGCGTTGATGGGTGGCAGCGAATTCTTCCCAGGGGTTGCCGGTGCATTGCTTCATTCCGAGTGAAATTCTTCGTCGATCTGAATCGACCTCCAACACCATCACTTCAACCTCGTCGCCGAGGTGACAAATTTTGTTGGGATGAACATTTTTATTAGTCCAATCCATCTCGGAGACGTGAACCAAACCTTCAACACCCTCCTCAAGTTCAACAAATGCACCATAATCCGTAATGTTTGTGACCTTGCCGAAGATTCGAGTCTTCTCCGGGTATCGCCGCGCAATGTCAGCCCAAGGGTCTTCGCCCAGCTGTTTCATCCCTAAAGACACACGGTTGCGTTCGCGATCAAACTTTAATACCCGAACGGTCACGTCATCACCGACGTTCAAAGCCTCTGACGGATGTTTTACGCGTTTCCAGGCGATGTCAGTGATGTGCAACAGGCCGTCCAGGCCGCCCAGGTTCACAAACGCACCATAGTCAGTAAGGTTCTTGACGATCCCCGTAATCACCTGACCTTCCTCAAGATTCTCAAGCAGCGCACTGCGCTCCTCCTGCATCTCTTGCTCGACCACCGCGCGGCGTGACACCACTACGTTATTCCTGGCTTGATCAAGCTTGATGACCTTGAATTCCAATTCCCGATTCTCGAGGTAGGCCGAGTCGGTGACAGGACGAACATCGGCTAAAGAACCAGGTAAAAATGCCCTAACTTCGTCTAGAGAAACCGTAAAACCGCCCTTAACCTTTCCCGTAAAAAAGCCGGTGACAACGGTCTCGTTTTCATACGCCACCTTGAGCGTCTCCCAGGACTTCGCGCGCCTCGCACGTTCTCGGGATAAACGGGTATTCCCAAAACCATCTTCGAGGGCCTCGATAGCAACTTCAACAAAGTCGCCGACCTGTACGGAGACCGCTCCGTCAGCGTCGCGAAATTGAGTCGCGGGAATCTCTGACTCGGACTTCAGACCTGCATTGACAACGACGTAGTCTCCGTTGACATCAACGACTTCGGCCGAGATTACGGCCCCGGTCTGCATGACCGAGCCTTTTAAGCTTTCTTCAAGGAGTTGTTCAAAAGTTTCTGACATTTTCTGGGAAGACCGCCCGAACATCAGACGGTTTGGTTAAAGATGAATTCCAGCTGATCATCAATCAGCCACCGGTGTTACTGCTTCACTTCTTGTTTCACTAACTGCGCTGTTTGTGGGTCATTTTTACGTCATATTTGCGTCATCTTTGAGCTAACTGACGATCTGCCGTATCTGTTTCTTGCGTCCTGTTTCCGAATTAGCATTTCTTCTCGATTACCGCTCAATCGGCCGAAAATCGTTCTTCTAACAATCGTTCTTCAATGAGTGCGACGACTTCATTGAGGACCTCAACAATTCCCTTGCCAGAAGTATCCAGAACGATCGCGTCGCTCGCGGGAATCAGTGGCGACGCTGAACGATTTCTATCCTGAGCATCCCGTTCTGCGATCTCCTTCTCGAGGCCGCGCAATGTACCACTAAATCCCTTTTCCTTCAACTGGTTATAGCGCCTTTGTGCCCTGATTGATGCTGAGGCGTCGAGGAAGATCTTCAGGAAGGCGTCCGGGAACACTACGGTGCCCATATCCCGTCCGTCCGCGACCAGTCCAGGGGCTATCCGCATTCGCCGCTGCCTTTCCAAAAGGCCTTGTCGAACCAACGGATTCTTCGCGAAAATCGAGGCCCTCTTCCCACCAATCTCACTTCGGACACAGTCGGTGACATCCTTCCCATCCGCTGAAATCTTCAAGCCAGCGTTAGTTTGAATGAACGCGATATCGATTGTTCTGATCAACTCCTCAAGCCCTAAAGCGTCATTGGGCGAAATATCATTCTCTGCCGCGACATGGGCAAAGGCACGATATAGCGCTCCGCTGTCTAGCGTGTGCCAGCCGAGGTGACTCGCAACCCGGCTCGCGATTGTGCCCTTGCCTGTTCCACTGGGTCCGTCGATAGCCATAACCAGAATGTTCTGATTGGGCTTGCTCATCCGGGAGATTCTGAGATGTTCATTCCAATCGAATTCGCAAGCGAAAGGAAATTCGGAAATGACGTCCTGATATTGCCTGCCTCTTGGATTTCTACAGTCCCATCCGAAAGACAACCAGCCACGGCAAATGCCATCGCGATTCGGTGGTCACCGAAACTTTCAACGGAGCCACTGCCGAATGCGCCCCCGGTAATATCCATCCCATCCAGATACTCCACGGCATCTATCCCCAACGTGCCGAGCCCCTGCACGATAGCCGCGATCCGATCGGATTCTTTGACGCGCAGCTCTCTTGCTCCGCGAACACGCGTCACTCCGGACGCGGCGGCTGCAGCGATCGCGAGCACGGGAAATTCATCAATTGCGTTAGCTACAAAGTCTGCCGGGATATCAATTCCTCTTAATGAGGCAGACCGGACCCTGAGATCACAGACGGGCTCATTGGACTCCAAACGCTCCGAGGAGATCTCTATGTCCGCGCCCATCAATCGCAAGATCGCAAGAACCGCGGAACGTGTTGGATTAATTCCGACCCCCGGAAGCAGTAGATCGCTCCCTGGACAGATAGTTGCCGCGACAAGTAGGAATGCGGCTGAAGAAATATCTCCCGGCACTTCAAGACATTGCCCTGCCAGCGCGATATCCCCATTTATTCGGATGGCAGACCCTGCCTGCCACTGTCCGTTCGAAAAGCCAGCCAGCATTCGCTCTGTATGGTCGCGAGTAGGTGTGGACTCATAAATCAATGTTTCCCCTTCAGCATAGAGACCTGCGAGCAAGAGAGCGGACTTGACTTGAGCGCTGGCCACCGGCATTTGGTATTCGATCCCGGTCAGCCTTTTGCTCCGCCGAATATCGAGCGGCGGGCAGCCTTCGCTGGATTGAATGACGGCACCCATCGCTGTCAGAGGATCGACGACTCGGCCCATCGGTCGGCGCCTGAGGGACTCATCGCCTGTCAGTCGGCTATGAAAGCGCTGCCCGGCGAGCAGTCCGCTAAGCAGCCGAATAGAGGTACCGGAGTTTCCGAGATCTACTTCATTTCCGGGTGCTTGCAGTCCGAACTTCCCTGCCCCTGAGATCCGCAGCCGGCCTGAATCGGGGCCTTCTATCAAGACGCCCATACTCCGAAACGCCGCTACGGTTGAGAGGACGTCCTCACCCGTCAGAACATTCGTCACCTCGGTCACGCCATCCGCTAGCGCACCGAATATCACGGAACGATGGCTGATAGATTTGTCTGCAGGGACGATTGCAGTGCCGGACAGCGCCTGAACGGGAGAGGAAGTAATACTGAGCATCCTGCGCTCTATTTCCTGTGGGTTCTGGCGGATTTAAGTTCCGACCTCAACTTCTTTGCACTTTCAAACCACGCCTCGAGCTCGTCAGCACTCTTATTACGCACAAGCTCTTCCAAGCGCTTGAGAACCGCCCGGTGATCGGAAATCAGATCGGCCGTGATTTCGGCGTTGTGGACAAAAATGTCCCGCCACATGACGGGGTCACTGGAAGCGACCCGGGTGATGTCGAGAAAACCTCCAGCCGTCATCGAAGAATAGTCCTCTATGCCTTCCAGGCCGCCCAGCTGCGCCACCAACGCGTAGGCAACAGCATGTGGCAGATGACTTGTCATTCCAAGAATGTGATCGTGTGTCACAGTATCCATGAGCCGGACTTTGGCTCCGACGCGCTCCCACATCTGCTGGACGGTCTCAATAGCCCGAGGATTGGTTTCCGCTGAGGGGGTTAAAACCACCCAATGATTGCGAAATAGCTCAATATCCGCGGCCGCTGCCCCGCTGCGCTCACGGCCCGCGATCGGGTGTGCCGCAACAAATTGCGGGAAATGCGAACCTAAGATTACCCGAGCGTTGTCAACCACATGACCTTTGACGCTTCCTGCGTCCGTCAAGATTGCCCCGGGTTTTAGGTATGCGCCCACTTGCGGAAAGAGCTCAACCAGCGTGCCGACTGGGGTAGCCAGCAGTACAAGATCAGCAGCCGAAACGGCCTCCGCAAGATCGGTCGTCACACTGTCGACGAAACCCCGGTCCAAAGCCGTTTCTAGGTTCTCCGGATTCCGTCCAAAACCGACAATCGTTTCGACGGCACCAGACGTCTTGAGCGCCCCTGCTAACGATCCACCGATAAGGCCAACACCGACAACAACCAGAGTGTCCAGAATCTTGCTTTGCTGAGACACAGATCAGGCCTCTGACAACGTGAGCGCCTCGCTCAAGACCTTTAAAGCCCGGACGTTTTCACTCTCGAGACCAATACTGATTCGCAGGTGCTCAGGCAGTCCATAGTTGGCGACCGGCCGGACAATCACACCCCGCTCCAGCATCGCTTGGTAGATCTGACCCGCGTTTCTCCCCACTCTGGCGCAAATGAAATTGGCTACTGATGGTATCCAATCCAAACCAATTTTTTCGAGCCCGGAAGCCAACTGCTTCAACCCTTCGAGGTTCTGCTGAATACTCTCGGCGAGAAACGTTTCATCTCCCAGAGCTGCCTCGGCTGCCGCAAGCGCCAGGGCATTCACATTAAACGGATGCCGCACACGATTCAGCACCTCGGCAATCTGTTTCGATGTGACCCCGTAGCCTACTCTTAGTCCGGCGAGCCCATAGGCCTTAGAGAACGTCCTCACAACAATAAGATTGGGGTATCGTGACAGCAGGGTCACCCCATCCGGATAGTCTCCGTTCGTGACGTACTCAAAATATGCCTCATCCAGTACGGCAAGGACGGCCGGAGGCAGTGCAGCAAGAAACTTCTCCACCGTATCCCTCGTGGAATAGGTGCCGGTGGGGTTGTTCGGGTTTGCGACAAACACTAACTTCGTTTTTGATGTTACAGCATCAGACATCGCTGCAAGATCATGGCCGAACCCACTTGCCGGGACAACGTGTAATTGCGCGTTGACGCTCATGGACGCCAGAACATAAACCGCGAAAGCGTGTTCGGAGACGACGACTTCTTCACCGGGATTAACAAACGCACGGACGACCAGGTCCAGCACGTCATTCGATCCGTTGCCCAAAGTCAGTTCTTCCGTAGAGACCCCCAATCTTTCGGCCAGCTTGCACTTAAGCGAGGTGCCGGATCCGTCTGGATAGCGCGCGGCACAAGAAAGTGCCTCGTTAACCGCATTTACAACATTGGGGCTAACCCCTCGAGGATTTTCGTTAGAGGCAAGCTTTATGACATCGGCAAGACCCAGCTCTCGCTCGAGACTCTCAACCGGTTTGCCAGGCTGATAGGGCTTGAGGTTGCGTACCCCGTGTGCAATCAATCCGTCGATCTGTGACATTGGTCAGGACGCGCGGGGGTAGGAGCCAAGAATCCGCAAAAAAGCAGAGGCCTCGTCAATATCAGCAAGGGCCTGGCGAACTTGTGGATCGTCTGCATGACCCTCGAGATCGATAAAAAACAAATACTTCCACAGACCCGAACGCGTCGGCCGCGACTCAATCCGAGTCATGCTAATCCTTGCCTCGGCAAGAGGTTGTAACAACTGCAATAATGATCCCGAATCGTCGGAGCTCGCTGCTACCAGACTGGTCTTGTCCCTTCCGGTTCTTGGTGGAGAGCTTTTTGCGAGAACCTGGAACCGGGTGGTATTCCCTGGGACGTCGGCGATATCGCTTGCGATGATTTCTAGCCCGTAGACCGATGCGGCCTCCGCGGAAGCCACAGCCATAATCCCGGGATTCTCAGCCGCCACCTGCGCCGCCTGCGCCGTACTGGCTTTAGGATTAAGGGCCACCTCTGGGTAGTGACTCAGAAGCCAGTTGCGGCACTGCGCGAGCGCCTGTTCGTGCCCCGCGACCTCACGAGGCGTATCCTGATGGCCGCCAGAAAGGAGACAATGCTTCACTCGAAGCTCCACTTCATTACATACCTGAAGCGGAGTATCGACCAACAGGTCGAGCGTCGCGTTGACACCCCCTTCGGAGGAGTTTTCTACCGGTACCACCCCGAACTGAGCATCCCCCACTTCGGTCAGACGAAAAACCTCTTTGATACTGCCCGCTTCAACAAGAGTGATTTGGCGGCCGAAGACTTTGTGTACGGCCTGCTCACTGAAGGTTCCTCTTGGACCGAGTGCCGCAACACGGATTGGTCCTTCAGCGCTTCGGGCGCAGGACACAATCTCAGTGAAGATGTTACGCACGCCCTCGTCACTCACGGGGCCTTGGTTACGCTCCAGCAGACGACCGAATATCTCCGCTTCGCGTTCCGGCCGATACACCGTTTCTCCCCGGGATGCTTTGCCGGCCCCGATCTCAACTGCGGTCCTCACGCGTTCGTTGATCAACTCGAGCAGTTGGTCATCAATCCGATTGATACGCCCGCGAAGTAACTCTAGATTTTTTTGGTCGGTCATGATGTGAAGATCAAAAAACGTCTATTCGGCCCTTCCAGTCGAAACTCGGTCAATCGTCCGCTGGCTCAGGAGCAACCGAGTCCAATACTTCCTCGACAGACTCATCATCGGCCTCGATCACTTTACCAAGACTCACCAAACTCTCATCTTCGGCAAGTCGAATTAACCTCACGCCCTGGGTGTTCCGGCCTACCACAGGGATTTCTTCCGTCCGGATTCTCACCAGACGCCCGCCCCCAGTAATCAACATCAGTTCATCCCCATCGGCGACTTCTTCCGCTCCGACAACGCGCCCATTGCGGCCGTTGACCTTGATGGCAATAACACCCTGCCCGCCCCGATTCTTAAGCGGGAAATCAGAAAACGAGGTCTGCTTCCCATAGCCGTTCTCCGTAGCAACCAGCACCTTGCTATCCGCGCCGTTGGGTTTACGGATCAACATGGCGATAACGGACTGGTCCGGCTTCAGGTTTAGCGCGCGAACACCACGGGCGCTGCGACCCATCGGGCGGACCTGCTTTTCCGAAAATCGGATCGCCTTCCCCGCAGAGCTGAAAATGAGGATATCAGATTGACCATCGGTCGAGCCAACCTCGACAAGTTCATCCCCCTCGATCAGGTTAACCGCAATCAGACCTACAGATCTTGGGCGCGCAAAATTTTCGAGAAGTGATTTCTTGATAACACCATGCCGTGTCACCATGCAGACATATTTACCGGGGTTCTCCTGCCCAAGGGGGAGCACCGCCGTCACCCGCTCGCCGCTGCTCAGTGGAAGAAGATTGACCAAAGGCTTGCCACGTGCCTGCCGGCTTGCTAACGGCAGTTGGTAGACCTTCAGCCAGAAAACCTTACCCAGGTTTGTGAAGCACATTACCGTGTCGTGGGTATTCGCTACAAACACGGTCTTGACGAAATCTTCTTCCTTGGTTCGGGTTGCGACTCGGCCCTTCCCGCCCCGCCGTTGAGCCTGATAGTCCGCAACCGGCTGAGACTTCGCATAGCCCTCATGAGACAGCGTCACTACCCTGTCTTCCGGTGTAATAAGGTCTTCGCTCTCGAGGTCTTCGTGACGCTCATGTATTTCGGTTCGGCGATCATCTCCATACTGATCTCGCACCGAAGTCAGCTCATCTCTGATGACGTGCATCAGCCGATCTGGATCACCCAGAATCAGCAGATACTCACAGATTCGTTCCAGAACCTCTAGGTATTCATTGCGAATCTTGTCTTGTTCCAGACCGGTCAGCCGATGCAGACGTAAATCGAGGATTGCCTGCGCCTGGGTCTCTGAAAGCCGATAACCCTCCTCGGTCGGTCCGCATCCGGGTTCGGTCTCGCCGAGGGCCCCGTCTTCCAGGTCTGAAACTTCCAGCATCCGACTGACGACCGCCGACTCCCAGGCTTGCGCCAGCAGCCCTGCCCGAGCCTCAGACGGACTTGCCGCCTGTTTGATAAGCGCGATCACTGGATCAATATTCGCCAATGCGACCGCCAATCCCTCCAGTAGATGTGCGCGAGCTCTGGATTTTTTAAGATCAAACAGTGTCCTTCGGGTCACCACCTCCCGTCGATGCCGAATGAAGTCCTCGAGGAGTTCGACCAAGGTAAACAGTCGCGGCTGGTTGTTTCGAAGGGCTACCAAATTGATCCCAAACACGGTCTGCATCTGGGTATGTTGGTAAAGGTTGTTGAGAATTACCTCAGGGTTCTCACCCTTCTTGAGCTCGATCACAACCCGCATGCCGGATTTATCGGACTCATCACGTAAACCTGAAATCCCCTCGAGTTTCTTGTCGCGAACCAAATCGGCAATCTTTTCAAGCAATCGCGCTTTATTGACCTGATAAGGAAGTTCAGTCGCCACGAGCGCTTCTCTTTCGCTCCCTCCGATCTTCTCAACTTGGACACGCGCCCGAATATGCACACGCCCCCGCCCTGTCTGGTAGGCCTCTCGGATGCCTCGATTTCCGTTGATGATCCCGCTGGTCGGGAAATCAGGGCCAGGAACTATGCTCAGCAATCGTTCCAGAGTGACCTTTGGATCGTCGATGACAGCAAGGCACGCGTTGATGGTTTCGGTAAGATTGTGTGGCGGAATATTGGTCGCCATACCCACCGCAATACCCGCTGAGCCATTCACCAGCAGGTTCGGAAACCGAGCCGGCAATACCGCCGGTTGTGTCTCGGTTTCATCATAGTTGGGAACAAAGTCGACGGTCTCGCGATCGAGATCGTTCAGCAATTCATGCGCAATACGATCGAGGCGGATTTCGGTATACCGCATAGCAGCAGGTGCATCCCCATCGACTGAGCCGAAGTTTCCCTGTCCGTCCACAAGCGGATAGCGAAGGGAGAATGGCTGCGCCAACCTGACAATCGCATCGTAAACGGCGGTGTCGCCATGCGGGTGATATTTACCTATGACATCACCCACAACGCGTGCAGATTTTTTATAGGACTTGTTCCAATCGTTATTCAGGACCGACATGGCATACAAGACGCGTCGATGCACGGGCTTGAGGCCATCTCGGGCATCTGGCAGCGCCCGGCCCACGATTACGCTCATAGCATAGTCGAGGTAGGACTTGCGCATCTCCTGCTCGAGGTTCGCGGGCAGGGTTTCCTTGGCTATCTCATCCATAGGGTTGTACCGCCTCATTCAAGGCGGGTAACAGGCAAAATTTGGGTCGCATCCCTCCGAATTGGGGCGCGAGGACAGGATCTACTAGGGGAGTTATTTTACCATGCCAGAGCAGGTGTTCGCACTGCAATTAACGGAAAAAAACGGGACTCCGTGGCGGCTGAGACCCGAGGGCGGGCCTTACGACAGTCCGAAACCCATAAGGGATCTTCCGATGAGATCCATTACATTGCCAATCCAGGGAGTTACTGCAATCAGGCCGATCGCGTTCACCGTCAACACCCACCTCATACTCCGGCGATATCCATGAGCAGAGACGGTGAGCACCCCCTCTTCGACTTCATCGAAATACATCAACTTCACTATACGAAGGTAATAAAAAGCCCCAATCACGGCAAGAATCACCGACGCCACGACCACAGCCACGAAGCCGGCATCCACTGCCGCCTGTAGAACCATCAGTTTCGCGAAAAAGCCTGCAGTAGGCGGGATGCCCGCAAGTGAAAACATGACGATTAGCATCAGCAGGGCAAGCCACGGATTCCTTCTGTTAAGCCCCTTGAAATCATTTAGGTCGCTCGATTCAAAGCCTGATCGACTAAGCGCAAGAATGACACCGAAGGCCGCCACCGTCGTCACCATATAGATCACAGCATAGACCATTGCGGCGGAGTATCCGGCATGCGTACCTGCAAAGAACCCGAGGAGCAAGAAACCCATATTGGAAATAGTCGAGTAGGCCAACATCCGCTTGATGTTGCTTTGGGCGATCGCAACGACATTACCGAGAGCGATCGACCCGAGCGCCGCCACCAACAACATGTCCTGCCAGATCGCGATCCATTCCCCGAGTCCCGTAGACAACAAACGCAGCAGGATCGCAAAAGCCGCTAGCTTTGGCACGGCCGACAGGTATAACGTGGTAGAGGTAGCAGAACCGTCGTAAACATCAGGAACCCACATATGAAAAGGCACCGCGCCGAGCTTAAATAACAGCCCAACGACCAGCATTGAAATGGCCAGCATCAGTGGGAGGCTATTTACTTCCAGAGTTCCAGTGGCTCCCGAGACCGCCTGCAGCGACAATGACCCGGTCAGGCCGTACAACAAGGACATACCATAGAGCAGCACCCCGGATGCGAGTGCACCCAGAATGAAATATTTCATCGCGGCTTCTGCTGCCCGGACCGAATCACGCTCCATCGCAATCATGCCGTAGAGGCAAAGCGCAAGGAGTTCGATACCCACATATAGAGTGAGCAGATGGGCTGCCCCGATCATCGCCATCATTCCCACCACACCAAACAGCGTCAGTACCAGGTATTCACCGCGCCACAAACCGCGGGCGGCTGCGTAATCGCGGGCGTAAAACAAGACCGCCGCGGTACCAAAGCACGTGCCTGATTTAAGAATTGCGGAGACACTGTCCCGCACAACAAGGCCATTCAAAACCGTCTCCGTCGGCTCGAAAAGGCCATCCAGACAGAGAAATCCGGCAGAGACCAAAGTAGCGATGGTGAGCGGGTAGGCAGCCGCACACGGTCTGACCGAGCGTACATAAAGATCAATCACCAAAATTACGCAAGCCAGCGTCGCGACATAGATTTCCGGCGCGACCGCCCAGAAGTCGTGAGTGCTCAGGCCGGTCATAGTTTTGATACCGCCAGATGTGTCAGCAACTGGTCCACGCTTACCCGCATCACGTCTAACAGAGGCGCCGGCCAGATACCGATAATCAGGACGCCCAATGCCATGCCTAACAGGACGCCAAACTCACGACGATCAAGATCCTTAAGTTCACTGACTTTGGGATTGTTGATCTCGCCAAAGACCACCCGCTTAACCATCCACAACGTGTAGGCTGCCCCAACGATCAGGGTCAGCGCGGCAATAGCGGCGTACCACGCATTGACCGAAAAAGTGCCGAGTATCACCAGGAATTCACCGACGAAACCCGATGTGCCAGGCAGTCCGGCGTTTGCCATCGCAAAAAATACCATGAAAAACGCAAACACCGGCATGACCTTCATCACGCCACCATAAGTGGCAATCTCTCGGGAATGCAGTCGGTCATAAAGTACGCCGACGCAAAGAAAAAGCGCGCCCGAAACAAACCCGTGGGAAATCATCTGAACGATGGCGCCCTCCATTGCTCGCGTCTCAAAAACGAACAATCCGAGGGTGACAAAACCCATGTGTGAGATTGAAGAGTAGGCGATAAGCTTCTTCATGTCCTGCTGCATCAGCGCGATCAAAGCGATATAGACGACCGCCAACAGGGACAGACCAACAACCAGGGGCGCGAATTGGTGCGCCGCATCCGGCGCGATCGGCATGGCAATTCGAAGGAAGCCGTATGCACCCATTTTCAAGGTGATGGCAGCCAGAATGACCGAGCCGCCTGTAGGCGCCTCAACGTGAGCATCCGGCAACCAGGTATGTACCGGCACCATCGGTATCTTGACGGCGAACGCTGCAAAAAATGCGAGAAATATCAGTGTCTGCACCCCGCCCGTCAGGGGCAGATGATGAAAGGCCAGCAAATCAAATGAACGCTCCGAAACCTGATAAAGGTAGAGGAGTGCCACTAGCATGAGTAGCGACCCGAGCAGGGTGTAGAGGAAAAACTTGATTGCCGCATATACCCGATTGGGTCCACCCCATACCCCAACGATCAGAAACATGGGGATAAGCATCGCCTCCCAGAACAGGTAAAACAGGATGCCATCGAGCGCGCAGAAAACCCCGATCATTAACCCTTCCATGATCAGAAAGGCGGCGAAATACTGGGCAACGCGAGTCTGGATGACTTTCCAACCTGCGACCACCACCACGATGGTCAAGATTGTGGTCAGCAGAACCAGCGGGACAGAGATGCCGTCTACACCTAGAAAATACTCAATATGAAACCGCTCAATCCAGGGAGATCGCTCAACAAACTGCATATCGGCCGTAGACCGGTTAAAGCCGGTCCAAAGGGGCACGCTGAGAACGAAAGTGACGACTGAGAAAACCAAGGCGAGCCACCGCGCCGCCATGGCTTGCCGGTCTCCACCCGTTGCGAGCACCAGGATCCCGCCGACGACCGGAAACCAGATCAATAAGGACAGCAGATGTTCATTAAAGAGATTCATCAACCTGGCCTAGCGAAATAGAAACCATGACATCAGCGCCACCAAACCGATGATCATTACGAAGGCGTAGTGATACACGAGTCCGCTCTGCACATGTCGAACCACACTAGCGGTGCGCGCAACCACCCGGGCAGCGCCGTTCACCAGCCATCCATCGATTAGGCGTCGATCACCCCACTCCGACAGTACCTCACCCAGGCCACGCGCGCCATCCGCAAACGCACGCTGATAAAACTCGTCGAATCCGTACTTCTTATCAAGAACACGATAGATGCCGCCCCACTGTTGCACAACCTTGCCAGGGAGTTCAGGCTTCCACAGGTAGCAGACCCAGGCGCCAGCGATGCCCAATATCGCCAGCCAAAAAGGAGCGGAAAACGGCGCGTGGGCAAGCATTCCACGAGCGGTCATATCTAAGGCTTCCGGAGCCCCGCCAGGAACAATGCTATTGCCGAAAAGACTGCCGTCCATCGTCACGTTAACGAGCAGTAAACCTGCGAGCAGCGAGGGGACAGCCAGAGCGATCAACGGAAACGTGACCACCCCAGGTGACTCATGCAGATGCTCCCGGGTCGTTGAATCCATGCGCCCCTGACCATGAAACGTCATGAATACCAATCGAAAGGAGTAAAACGCCGTCAGGACTACCCCGATCAACACGGCTACATACGCAAATTCCGCCCCGGGCGTTGCAGAATAATGGACCGCTTCGATAATGGCATCCTTTGAGAAGAATCCCGCAAAGGGCGGAATCCCCGCCAGAGCAAGACTTCCGATGACGCAGGTCACGTACGTTACCGGCATGACCTTGCGCAGTCCGCCCATGCGGCGCATATCCTGCTCGTGGTGCATCGCAATAATCACTGAGCCGGCCGCCAGGAATAGCAGCGCCTTAAAAAACGCATGGGTCGCAAGATGGAAAATCGCGACAGAGTAGGCCGACGCTCCAAGCGCGACCGTCATGTATCCGAGTTGAGACAGGGTCGAGTAGGCCACAACTCGTTTAATATCCGTTTGAACCAGAGCAACAAAGGCCATCAGCAGCGCGGTTAGCGCGCCCACACTCAAGACGACCGAAAGAGCGGTTAAGGATAACTCGAATAATGGAGACATCCGTGCGACCAGGAAGATGCCCGCCGTGACCATGGTCGCCGCGTGAATGAGGGCTGAGATCGGAGTCGGACCTTCCATGGAATCTGGAAGCCAAACATGAAGAGGCACCTGTGCAGATTTCCCCATCGCGCCAACAAACAGAAGCAAGCAAATCAACGTCAACCAGTGCCACTCAGAGCCGAAAGGGCCTTGCGCAGTGCGGTCTGCGAACGCTGGGGCCGCGTCGAAAACGCTTTGATAATCCAGGCTGCCGAAAAGCGCGAGAACGGCGCCAATTCCGAGAAGGAACCCGAAGTCTCCTACGCGATTGACCAGGAACGCTTTCATGTTGGCCCGAATCGCGCTTTCTCGCTCGTACCAGAACCCGATCAACAGATAAGAAACCAACCCGACCGCTTCCCAGCCGAAAAACAACTGGAGAAAGTTGTTCGACATCACCAACATCAGCATTGCAAAAGTGAAGAGTGCGATGTAGCTGAAAAACCGCGTATATCCCGGATCCTCCGCCATGTAGCCGATGGTGTAGATATGGACCATGAGCGAGACGAAAGTGACAATCACCATCATCACCGCTGAGAGAGGGTCGATCAGAAACCCGATCTCGAAATGGGTTCCTCCACTGATTGCCCAGGTATAGACCGCCCCGTTGAAATGGTTCCCTGCGAAAACATCCCAGGCGACCGCACATGAAAGAACGAATGCGAGGCCTACGCCCCCGATTGCCGCACGATGCGCGTTCGCTCTGCCGATCCTCGAGCCCAAGAAGCCCGCAACCAATGCCGCCGCCAGACAGGAAAGCGGAATGAGCAGGTAAAGCAGTTCTCGACTCATGTTTCTTTATCCAGATCCAGCTTCAAGTCCAAATCCAAGTTCCAAGCGGTCAACCCTTAAGGCGATCCAAATCCTGGACATTGATAGAGCCGCGGGTCCGGAACAGCACGATCAGGATCGCGAGCCCAATGGCAGCCTCAGCGGCGGCCACGGTCAACACAAAAAACACAAACACCTGACCCGAAAGATTCCCGAGATAATGCGAAAACGCAACAAAGTTCATGTTTGCTGCAAGTAAAAGTAGTTCAATCGCCATAAGAATAATGACTAGATTTTTCCGATTCAGAAAAATACCGACCACGCTTATGGCAAAAAGCAGGGCCCCCACAATCAGATAATGAGACAGAGGGATCACGATCTTCTCTCCGGCCTGGGCGGCAGCTTCACAATACGGATACGATCCTCTTTTCTCACCTTTACTTGTTCTTCGGGTGCCTGATATCGTGTCTCTGGCCGCCGACGCAACGTCAAAGAAATAGCGGCAATGATTGCAACGAGAAGAATCACCGCAGCCAACTCAAACGTATAGACGTAGTCTGTATAGACTAATTTCCCAAGCGCTGCGGTGTTGCTGTAGTCCGCGCCATGGCCTGACGGACGAGGCAGTTCGACGTCGCCGAACTCGCCGGACAACATGACGAGAGCCAGCTCACCGGCCATAATGATCGCGACAATTAGCCCTAACGGCAGATAGTTCGCGAAACCCGCCCGCATTTGGGCGATATCGATATCCAGCATCATGATCACAAAAAGGAACAAGACCATCACCGCCCCGACATAAACCAGAACAAGAGTGATGGCCAGGAACTCGGCCTCAAGGGTTAACCACAGGCAGGCAGCGCTGAAAAAGGCCAGCACCAAAAAGAGTGCCGCCCGGACCGGGTTGCGCACGGTCACCACCAATGTGCTGGATACGACCAGAACCGTGGAAAAAACATAGAAAACGATCTGAAGAAAAGCCATAGGCTAACGGTACGGGGCATCGGCCCGTCGGGCTTCGGCGATCGACTCCTCATGGGCGTCGCCAAGCCGAAGCAGATCTTCCTTGCTGATAGTCCCGGAGGCGCCCGTCTCAAAATGGTACTCATGCAGGTCCGTCAGCACGATGGAATCGACCGGACACGCCTCCTCGCAATAGCCGCAATAGATACATTTAAAGAGATCAACATCGTAGCGGGTGGTGCGACGCGTACCGTCATCGCGCTCCTCGGACTCTATCGTGATTGCCAGCGCCGGGCAGACGGCTTCGCATAATTTACAGGCAATACACCTTTCTTCTCCGTTGGGATAACGCCGCAACGCATGCAGTCCACGAAACCGCGGGGATTTAGGAGTCTTTTCCTCGGGATACTGAACCGTAAACTTCTTCCGAAAAAAGTAACTCCCCGTAACCGAAAGACCTCGAAGCAGTTCCGCCAACGACCAGGTTTTAAGAAATCTAGTCAACATATTCTTCTAACCAAACCAGTGTCCAATCGGAGTAAAAAACTTCGCGACTCCGATGACGGTAATCCATGCCAGGGTGACCGGAATAAACACTTTCCATCCCAAGCGCATGATTTGGTCATAGCGGTAGCGTGGGAATGTCGCGCGAAACCAGAGAAACAAAAACGCTACCGCCGCCAACTTTCCAAAAAACCAGAAGATCCCCGGAATCCAGGTGAACGGTGCGATCTCAAACGGCGCGTGCCACCCACCGAGAAACATGATGACGGTTAATGCCGAAATCAGAATCATGTTCGCGTATTCCGCAAGGAAAAAGACTGCGAAGCCCATACCCGAATAATCGACATGAAACCCCGCGACAATCTCCGACTCGCCCTCAGCTACGTCGAAGGGAGAGCGGTTGGTCTCGGCGACGCCGCTGATCAAATACACCAGGAAAAGCGGGAACAGCGGCAGGAAAAACCACTCGTGAATCCCCCCTGACTGCGCCACGACGATCTCTCGCAGGTTCAAGGAGCCCGCCGCCATCAGGACCCCAACGAGGGCAAAGCCCATAGCGATCTCATACGCAACGATCTGGGCGGCGGACCGCATCGCTCCGAGAAACGCGTACTTTGAGTTTGACGCCCAGCCAGCAATCACCACGCCGTACACGCCCATTGACGTCAGAGCGAGAACGTATAGCAAGCTCGCATCGATATTGGCCAGCACGAGGGTATCGGTAAAGGGTACGACGGCCCAGGCTCCCAGTGCCGGAGCGAGGGCCAGGACGGGAGCTATCAGAAACAGGTACCGATCCGCGTTGGTCGGAATAATCATTTCTTTGAACATCAGCTTGACCGCGTCCGCGATCGGCTGAAGCAGACCTTTCGGCCCCACGCGATTGGGCCCCACCCTTACGTGCATATAGGCGATCACTTTGCGCTCGGCCAACGTGTAGTACGCCACCATTCCGAGCAACGGGAGGATAATCGCCCCGATCTTGAGACCCAACTGCAGGAATAGGGGCAGACCGCTCCAGAGGGTGATCAAGGTTTCCGTCACGCTACGTCACCGCCCTGATTCTGACAGTCGAATCCCCACCAAATCCCGCGGTGGCAACTGAGCCCGAAAAGACAAACACTGAGCCGCGCACCACACCGCTATCTTCGGCCACCTCCAGGGTGGCCTGGTGATATTCCCCTGCCAACAGTACTCGAGACACTCCGGCCAGGCCCGCCGCTTTAAGATCTTCAGGATGAAGACGGCAAAACGCTTCCGAGGCGCCATCGTGCGTAAGGGAGAGCGCGCGGGAACGCCGCACGATCGGATCGGCTTGATAAATGGAACGTTCGGCGACAAGGGAGAACAATCCGTCAGCGTGAGCGGATGCACTATCGACGTCCTCTGAGACTGGGATCTGTGCCTTATCTGCCTGCATTAAGACCTCAGGAGGATGACCCAGTTCCGTGGCGACCTGCGCTACATCGTCATAATCGAAATCAGGCAAAGACAGGAAGTTCCCCAGGACGCGCAAAACCTTCCACCCCGGGCGAGAATTACCCCTTGGGGAGAGCGCCGGACTAGAAACCTGGACAATGCCATTACAGTTGAGATAACTGCCAGAACACTCCGTATACGGGGAGATCGGCACCACAATGTCTGCTTGATCAGGCACTGCGGATCGAAACGCACCGAAGGCGATGACTGTCTTCGCCCGATCAAGCATGCCCTGCAATCGGATCGGATCAGAGTGGTCAATCGAAGGCTCCACGCCATACAATAAAACCGTCTTGACGTCGAGGTCCGCGATCTGGGATGCGTTGGCACCTGCCGTTTTTGCAGGCATCCCTTGTGCGATTCTATGCGGTACCGCGCCCGCCCACCATGCACCGGCACTGTTTCCTGGCGTTAAAACACCGAGCTTCATGCCTGTCTGCTGTGCAAGACGCCCCGCTAGCGTCCGAATGGTTCCAGCATGGAGGTGATTGAGAGCCCCCTGTCCAAGGAGGATCATTCCATTGCCTCCGACTTCGCTGAGAAACCCGGACAACGCATCGCTTTCGAACGACTCTCCCGCGGAGTCTAGTGCTTCCGCGTTGTTCACGAGACCGCGCAACACACCGGGAAGTTCTGCCGGCGTTACGCAGTGAAAGGCGGAGAGCGAGAAATTCAAATCGGGCGCGTACGAGCCTAGCAACCCTGCCACACCGCCCTGCTCGACCATCTTGCGTATTCGCAAAGCCAGCAATGGCGCTTCCTTGCGGGGGTTGCATCCAATCAGCAGGATGCCTTTAAGGGAATCAACATCAGACAGCGCAGCCTCAAGGCCGGGATAAACTGGTGCCACTGCATCGTCAGAAAAATCCTGTTGAAGCAAGCGATGGTCAATCTGATCAGACCCGAGTCCGCGCACTACTCGTTGTAGCAGGAAAGATTCTTCCATCGAACTCATCGGATGAATCAGAGCGGCTAGTTTGGAGCTATCTTGCTCAGCAGCCTGACGCATCGCCGCAGCGGTTTCGCCAAGCGCCTCTTCCCAGGAAGTCTCAACCAGGCCCTCCTTTCGCCGGATCATCGGCTGGGTCAGCCGATCGTCACACTCTGCGCCTTCGTAAGCGAACCTGTCCCGATCTGAGATCCAGCACTCGTTGATTTTCTCGTTGTTTCGGGGAACTACGCGCTTCACAGACTGGTGAGCCGTCTGTAGCGTGATGTTGGTGCCAAGGCTGTCGTGAGGACTGATACCTTCATGGCTGAATAGTTCCCAGGGCCGCGCAGAAAATCGGTAGGGTTTTGAAGTCAATGCCCCAACCGGGCAAAGATCAATAATATTTCCTGAGACCTCGCTGTCGACGGAGCCATCGAGGTAGGTTTCTATCGTCATATCCTCGCCCCGACCCGTCGCACCCAACTCCATCGTCCCAGCAATTTCTCGTCCGAATCGAACACATCGCGTGCAGTGAATACACCGAGTCATCGCCGTCGCGACAAGGGGGCCAAGATCCAACGGCGGCTTGGCCCTTTTTTCTTCCTCGTATCGGGAAGAATCCTGACCGTATCCCATGGCCTGATCCTGAAGAGGGCACTCCCCGCCTTGATCACATACAGGGCAGTCAAGCGGGTGGTTGATCAGCAGAAATTCCATCGTCCCCTGCTGTGCCTCGACCGCAGTGGCTGATCGCGTTTGAACGACCATCCCGTCGGCCACAGGAGTGGCACACGCCGGCAAGGGTTTAGGCGCCTTTTCTACCTCGACCAGACACATGCGACAATTCGCCGCAATTGACAGTTTTGGGTGATAACAAAAGCGCGGGATGTAAATATTGGCCGCGTCCGCGGCTTCAATAATCATGCTTCCGGGTTCGGCGTGAACTTCACGGCCATTGATGACGACCGTCACGGTGGTCGGCGCATCCATCAGGCCGCTTCCTCACGAGGAATCATGGCTTCGAATTCGTGCCGGAAGTGTTTCAGAAAACTTTGAACCGGCCACGCGGCAGCGTCACCCAGCGCGCAGATCGTTCGGCCTTCGATCCGGTCTGCGACCGATTTCAGGCGGTCCAGATCCGCGTGCGTCCCTTCTCCATTACGAATCCGCCGAATCATGCGATACAACCAACCGGTTCCCTCGCGACAGGGTGTACACTGTCCGCACGATTCCGCAAAGTAGAAATAAGAGATGCGCTCCAGCACCTCCACCATGCAGGTGGTTTCGTCCATGACAATCACGGAACCGGCTCCGAGCGCGGACCCGACCTGCGAAAGCCCGTCATAGTCCATGGTGCACTCCATGATGGCATCTGCAGGAACAACCGGCACTGAAGAACCTCCCGGAATAACTGCTTTCAGGGCCCGGCCGTCTTGAACGCCTCCGGCCATCTCCAGCAGATCACGGAAGGGCATTCCCATAGGCACCTCATAGTTTCCTGGACGGTTGACATGACCCGAGACAGAGTAAATCTTGGTGCCGCCGCTGTTCTCGACCCCAATGCTGGAAAACCATTCCGCGCCGTTTCGAATAATCGGAGGAATGGACGCGAGGGTCTCGGTGTTGTTTATCGTGGTGGGTTTACCAAAGGCGCCTACCTGGGCCGGAAATGGCGGCTTGAAACGCGGCTGTCCTTTTTTGCCCTCCAGCGACTCCAGCAGTGCCGTCTCCTCACCGCAGATATATGCCCCCGCGCCGCGCTGACTGTGCAGCTCAAAAGCGATTTCTGATCCCATTAGATTCTCACCTAACAGACCGGCCTGTCTTGCTTCAATCAGGGCCGCCTCAAAGCGCTGCCAGGGCTCGTAATACTCGCCGCGTATGTAATTGAAGCCGATGGTAGCGCCGATGGCATATCCGGCAAGTGCCATACCTTCGATCACCTGATGCGGGTTAAACCGAAGAATGTCACGATCCTTGAACGTTCCGGGCTCACTTTCATCCGAATTACAAACAATGTACTTCTGGCCTTGCGCATCCCGCGGCATGAAACTCAGTTTCAGGCCTGTCGGAAAACCGGCCCCACCGCGGCCTCGTAAACCTGAGGTTTTCAAGGTCTCGATAATCTCTTCGCGGGGCGTCTGATTTTTAAGAACCTTCTCCCAAGCGTCATAGCCTCCTCTCTCTCGATAGAATGCCAAGGTCCAAGGGGTCACTGCGTCGTGGGGCGGCAGGCAGACGCGGATCTCTGAAGGGCTGCTCATTGATACCCCGCCAGCACGTTGTCCAATTCATCTGCCTTGAGATCTTCATGATAGTCATCTCCCACCGCCATCATGGGTGCTCCGCCGCATGCACCGAGGCACTCAGCGGCAAACACCGTAAATCGACCGTCTGCTGTCGTTTCTCCCTCCTCAACCCCCAAACGCTGACATAACGCCTCCATGATTCCATCAGCGCCACGCAGCAGACAGGAAACATTGGTGCATACGCGCACCGGAAATTTGCCGACGGGTCGCGTGTAAAACATGTCATAGAAAGTAGCGACTTCGAATACCTCGATACGCTCGAGACCCAGGACTTCCGCCACCGCCTTGACTACGCCCTCGCTGATCCAGCCAAATTCGGCCTGGGCGTAGCGCAAAGCTGACTTCACTGCGGCCCGTCGGGTGGGATACTTGCCCGCTTCCGCCTCAATCTTCTGAATGATGGCCTCGGTAAGTATGGTCCCTGTTTGCTCCATCAACGGTCCACCTCTCCAAAAACAATATCCTGAGTTCCGATAATGGCAACGACGTCGGCGAGCATATGGCCTCGAGCCATTTCGTCCAGGGAAGCCAGGTGCGCAAAACCGGGTGCCCGAATCTTCAAGCGAAAAGGCTTGTTCGCCCCGTCCGAGACGATATAAATACCAAACTCGCCTTTAGGCGCCTCGACAGCTTGATACACCTGTCCCGGCGGCGTGCTGTATCCCTCGGTGAACAATTTAAAGTGATGAATGAGTGACTCCATGTCCTCTTTCATCTCGTTACGCTCTGGCGGCGCAAGCTTGTGATCATCAGTCATCACCGGTCCCGGGTTCTGGCGAAGCCAGTCGACACACTGGCGAACAACATGATTAGACTGACGCATCTCTTCGATCCGAACAAGGTAACGGTCGTAACAATCCCCCGTAACCCCCACCGGAATGTCGAAATCCAGCTCGGGGTAGACCTCATAGGGTTGTTTGCGTCGCAGATCCCATTCGACGCCTGAGCCCCGCAGCATGGGACCGGTGAATCCCAGCTGCATCGCACGTTCCGGGCTAACGATCCCGATATCGACCGTCCGTTGCTTCCAGATACGGTTATCTGTCAGGAGGTTTTCGTATTCATCGATACAATCGGGGAAGCGCTCAACAAACGACTCGATAAAATCCAGCACTGAGCCTTCACGATTCATGTTCTTCTGCCGGACTTCATCCTCCGAATGTACCCGCGAGACCTCATACTGAGGCATTCGATCAGGCAGATCACGGTATACCCCTCCCGGCCGGAAGTAGGCTGCGTGCAGTCGCGCTCCAGAGGTCGCCTCGTAAACATCGCATAAATCCTCACGCTCTCGGAACGCGTAGAGGAAAACAGCCATTGCGCCAATATCGAGTCCATGCGCCGCAATCCACAGCAAGTGGTTTCGAATTCGGGTGATCTCAGAGAACATGACCCGGATGTACTGAGCCCGAATCGGAGGCGCCACCCCAAGCAGTTTCTCTATCGCTAGAACATACGCATGCTCGTTACACATCATTGATACATAATCGAGCCGATCCATGTAACCAATACTGTGGTTATAAGGCTTGCTTTCCGCCAGTTTCTCTGTGCCCCGGTGCAGTAGCCCAATATGCGGGTCGATCCGCTCGACCACTTCGCCGTCCATCTCCATAACCAGGCGAAGCACGCCGTGGGCCGCCGGATGCTGAGGTCCGAAGTTCATGGTGTAGTTGCGAATTTCGCTCACTCGACAGACTCCTGGCGAATGACGCGGGGCACGGTCACCCTTGGATCAATAGAGACAGGCTCATACACAACACGGCCTTTTTTCTCGTCAAACCGCATTTCAACATGACCACTTAAGGGGAAGTCCTTGCGCATCGGATGTCCGATGAACCCGTAATCCGTTAGCAGACGGCGAAGATCAGGGTGACCGTCAAAAAGAATACCGAATAAATCGAAGGCTTCTCTTTCATACCAGTTGGCGCACGCCCAGATGCCCACCACGCTCTTGATACGAGGGTTGTCTTCTGGCAGATAGGCGACTACACGCAGCCGATCGTTTCGCGACACCGACAGCAGGTGATATACCACGGCAAAGCGCTCTGGATGGCCGCGCAGCGCTGCGCTGTCGTCACCGTTGCCGTAGTCAACCCCACACAGATCAATGAGCTGTTCGAACCGGGTCGCAGAACTATCCCGCAACGAGCGCAAAAGTGCGAACGCCTCATCACGATCAACGATCACCGTGCGCTCGTCAAACTCCGAAGTCACGGTAGCGCCAAACGATGCCGTTAATTCGGAGAGCGCATCCTCGCCGGACTGCTGTGGATCTTTTCTGTCCGAATGATCAGCGGGCGATAGTGTCGTCACGCTTAATCTTCTTTTGGAGTTGAATGATTCCGTACATCAGCGCTTCTGGGGTGGGCGGACAGCCTGGAACATAGACATCTACCGGAACGATCCGATCACAGCCCCGGACCACCGAGTATGAGTAGTGATAGTAACCGCCGCCATTAGCGCAGGAACCCATAGAGATTACCCAACGGGGTTCGGGCATCTGGTCATACACACGCCTCAGCGCTGGCGCCATTTTATTGGTCAGGGTCCCCGCTACGATCATCACGTCGGACTGCCGCGGGCTCGGCCTGAATATCACCCCGAATCGGTCGAGGTCGTAGCGCGATGCCCCCGCGTGCATCATCTCAACGGCACAACAGGCAAGTCCGAAGGTCATTGGCCACATGGAGCCTGTCCGCGCCCAATTGATCAAATCATCCAGTCGGGCCGTTGCCCAGCCCTGAGACATCACTCCTTCAAGCGCCATCGAATCTCACTCCCACTCCAGGGCTCCCTTCATCCACTCGTAAACAAAACCGACGACGAGGATTGCGAGGAATATCATCATTGCCCAAAAACCGAACACCCCGATCTCATCCAAAACAATGGCCCAAGGGAAAAGAAATGCGATCTCGAGATCGAAAATAATGAAGAGAATGGCCACCAGGTAATATCGAACGTCGAATTTCATTCTCGCGTCTTCGAACGCCTCGAAGCCGCATTCGTACGCTGATAACTTGGCAGGATAAGGATTGCGGGGACTCAATACCCGCCCCGCCGCAAGGGCGACGATGCCAATCAGGATCCCTGTTACCAGGAACAGGAGTACGGGGAGATAATTTGCGAGCACTCGACTAAAGAACGCTATTAAAAGCGGCCGAATTCGGAAGCCCAAATTCTAGTCTTACCTATGTAGACGGTCAATGAACACAGCGACAATAGGCGTCGCTCTTTTGGCTCTTATGATCCCCAGTCAAGGTGGGCCTCCACCCGTTCAAGGCGGAGGTGAGAAGGCAGCCCAAGCGGCGCCAGGTCAATAACGACCCAGGGATCATTCCCCCGAATTATCAGACTAACCCCGTCGTCGGTCGGTTTGAGTTCACACTGGTTGCAGGCATCGACTCCGGCGCGCTTCAAAGCCGGCATCAAATCAACGCCAGACGAATCCTGCGCCTTAAAGAGAAGCATTGACTCGAGCTTGACCGTTAGCGTCTTTGACCCCGTTTCCTGATCCGAAGGATCAAAACGCAGACACACATCGGCACGCACCGGCTCTGGGAGATTGAACGTCAGAACCTCCCTGCCCTGACCAGATGAGCGGTGCGCAGATTTTTGCTCCTCGGAGAATGCTTCCCCCGAGGCCCAATAGATCGCAGCATCAAAGTTCCCAACACACGCGGCTGCATCGGCCGAAAAATTGCTGAGGCAATGAAGGATCTGCTGTTTTAGGCCTGTGACTCCTCCACAGGGTCCAAGATCGACCCGGGACTCAATATCGGATTGGGCAAAATCAAAGAATCCGTCCAACACAGAAGCTGCCCACAACTGGCTATCTATTGCGCTGGGAAGATCCCCCTCAGAGGGCCACGGAAATATTTCGGAGACCAACTCTCCGTCCTCGCTAACCATCAGACACCACCCAGGAGGCCGAAGGCCGGTCTGGATTGCACGCCTAAGATACCCTCCGATGAACTTTGAGAATTCGTCTTGAGTCATACCCAACACCGCGCATTTTAGCCAATACTGATAAAGCAGCTCTCCTCGAGGGAGAATTAATGGTTGATCATTTTCGTTGAATGGCGTGAATTTACTTGCCACACTTGCCCCGCTCTTGATACACAAACCCGGTTCCGTGCCGCCTGCGCTGGCACCAAAAACAATCCAGTCGTGCGGCATCAGCCCATCAAGCCCCTCATCGGAACGCGAAACCACAATACCGAACGAGTCTGCACACGAATAAAGGAGTCCCGCTCGATACAACGCATTCTGTTGCAACCTCGCCGGCGCTAAGGACGCAGGCGCTGGTGCCCGATTCACGGAGACATATCGCCCATAGATAGCGCTCGCCCCCGGCGCATCATGCCCATCCTCACTGATGAAAGCTTCGGGTAGCTTGTAATCCGGCAGCGGGAAGAAACTGCGGTGTTTAAGCTGCAGCTCCCTGAAAATATCGTCCCATTCTGTTTTGTCGAAGGTTCGTATCCCTGCGTCGGCTGCGCTACCGGCCGGATATCCGGCGACCCCAGACCAGGGCATCCCGAGGTGATCTTCAGGCCATCCGGAGAGATATTTCGCTCCAAGACGATTCTCAATCGCAATGATTATTTTTCCGTCCGCTGAGAGGGCTTGCGTCGCTTGAGTCAGCATCCGGATGACAGCATCACGAGCCGACAATCCGTCTGGGGCAAACCTTTGGGCATATTCCAGCACCCCAATAAACAACACTAAATCGTAGCTTTGTCTTGGGAATTGCAGTCGATGAAAGTCAGCGGAGATGATGGAAACGTTGTCTAGCCCAGTGCAGCGTGCATAGGCTAGACGGGCCCGACTCGCGCTTCCCTCAACAGCGTCTACGGTAAAGCCATGGTCACCAAGAAAGCGTGTCACGGCGCCGCAGCCTGCGCCCACCTCAAGAATCCGGCCCGCTTCTGGAAGTCTTAAGCCCCGCAGCAAATTGGCGCGCAAGGGAGACAAGTGGTATTCCTGCGCCCAACTACCGTAGGGGCCAGCGAACTCAGGTGAATTCCAGGCTAAATTATTCGCCTGGGCCAGGGTTTCATGCAGAATGGACTCTTCTTCGCGTCCATCACTGTAGTCGATACCGGAGGCCTGCGATGCCTGCCTCCAAACACCGTCCACGCAGACCAGTTCGTTGGAGTTGCCGAGAGTAGGCAGGCGGGTTGTATTTTCAGAGCGCATGGGTCAGCCATTCCAGAATGTTTTAAGAACCCGGGCGAAATGCAACTTGCACTCAACCGGTTCCTTCTGATCATGGTGCCGAAGGCCGGACTCGAACCGGCACGGCTTGCGCCACCGCCCCCTCAAGACGGCGTGTCTACCAGTTCCACCACTTCGGCATATTGATCAGCCACATCAGGATATCGCTCTATTTTATATCTGGAATGCTAATTGCTGTTTGGGGCGGAGGGGATATCCGACTCAGCACCACCATCCTCTTTCAATGCATCCTCATTACCGACGCTTGGAACATCTGAAGACTGCTGAATACTTTCCCCAGTCATTACGCTCCGTGGTGCGGCACTTTGTTGGGTATAGATATAGGCAAGACTAAGTCCGGTAATAAAAAATAGTGCCGCGAGTCCTGCGGTGACCCTGCTTAAGAAGGTCGCTGAGCCCCGACTGCCAAACACTGAGCTGGAAGATCCTCCGCCAAAAGCGGCGCCCATATCCGCTCCCTTCCCCTGCTGAAGAAGAACAAGGACTACGATCGCAATCGCTGCGACGAGATGGACGACGGTAAAAATACTGGTAAGCAGGTTCATAGGATAGCCGCCTCAATGATACCAAGAAAGTCGGCGGCCTTTAGCGAGGCGCCGCCGATTAAGCCTCCATCAATATCGGGTTGCGAAAACAACCCCGCCGCATTGTCTGGCTTGACGCTGCCGCCATATAGTATCCGAGTGCCCTCGGCTGCCTGTCCACTGGCGGCAGCAATTCTCTGCCGAATCAGGCAATGAACTTCCTGAGCCTGTTCGTCGGTCGCGGTCAACCCAGTGCCGATTGCCCAGACCGGCTCGTAGGCGACTAACGCTTTAGGAAAAACGCCAATTCCCGTCTCATCGATTACCGCGTCCAACTGCCGACAAACCACATCCGCCGTCACATTACGTTCCCGTTCTTCTCGAGTCTCGCCGACGCAAATAATCGGAGTCAGACCCTTCGCTGCCGCCACAGAGGCTTTCACACCGACGTCGGCATCGCTCTCCGAATAAAGACTGCGACGCTCCGAATGCCCCAATATGGCGAACTCACAACCTATATCGACAAGCATGTCTGCAGCAATGGCACCCGTGAAGGCTCCCGGCTCGTGGATATCCAGATCTTGCGCACCCATGGCGATGGGCGTCCCAGTTGCCACTGCTGAACATAAATCGAGATAAACAAAGGGCGGACACACCACTACGTCCACTGCATCGCTTTGTGTAAGCCCTGAGCCGATGCCCGAGACGAGTGTCTCGGTCATCTCTCGACTTCCGTTCATCTTCCAGTTTCCAGCAACCAGCGGCCGTCTCATAGATATGCTCCGATGCCGACTCTAGGTCTGCAGCGTGGTTTTCTCAGGCAAAAAAGGTCGTGAATGGTAACGGCCGGCAGGTAGCGACGCAAGCGCCACAACAGAGCCCTGCCGCCGCTCAAGCCAACACGCTAATCTGGTCCGCCAGTTCTCTTGCCAGTTCTCCCACCCTGGCTTCGTCCTCTCCCTCCACCATTACTCGAATGAGGGGCTCTGTTCCTGAGGCGCGCAAAACCACCCGCCCCCGCGATCCCAACTGCTTCTCGCAGATTTTCACCGCCTCAGTCACTCGGGACTGCTCCAGCAATTCCGCAGGTCGCGCGTGCTCCGTCGAGACATTTACGAGCTTCTGCGGAAAGATTTGCAAGTCTTCTACAAGGTCTGCCAGAGATTTTCCGGTTTTTTGCATTACCTCGAGCACGGCAAGGGCAGCGACCAGTCCGTCTCCGGTTGTACTTCGATCCAACGACAGAATATGTCCGGAGGTTTCTCCTCCCAGTGTCCAATTTCGCCTGACGAGCTCTTCCAGCACAAAACGATCGCCTACCCTGGCACGGACAAATTGGATTCCCTGTGCCTCGCACGCCACCTCGACACCGAGATTAGTCATCAAGGTGCCGACAACTCCTTTGCAATCGCCTCCCTGCCGACGATACCGACTCAGAATAAAGAGGATACCGTCCCCATCAACAAGACGCCCTTGGGCGTCGGCGAGCACCACCCGATCGGCGTCCCCATCGAATGCAATCCCCACGTCTGCACCACACTGGTTTACAAGACTGCAGATCGTCTGCGGATAAGTCGACCCGGATTCCCGATTGATATTGAACCCATCTGGCTCAATGCCGATGCCGGTAACCTCAGCACCCAGCTCCCGCAATACGAGTGGCCCCACCTGGTAAGCGGCGCCATTAGCGCAATCGACGGCTACTTTGAGTCCATCCAATCTAACTCCGGGCGGCAGCGTGTTGCGGCAATGTTCCGTATAGCGCGGCAGAGCGTCAATCAGGCGCTCTGCTTTGCCGAGTGCCTCCGGCCCAACCGTGCTCATCGGCTCTGACATTAAAGCCTCAATTGATTCTTCTGTCTCATCATCCAATTTTTTACCGGATTCTGAAAAAAACTTGATGCCGTTGTCGTGATAGGGATTGTGCGACGCGCTGATCACGATCCCTCCGCAGGCACCCACCTGCCGAGTCAGATAGGCAATGCCGGGGGTGGGCAGGGGACCCGTGAGGGCGATGTCGACTCCGGCAGCGCTCAGACCCGCCTCCAGCGCCGACTCCAGAAGGTATCCAGATATGCGGGTGTCCTTGCCAATAATTACTCGACCACGTGCGTGGCCGGCACCCAGGACCCGGCCTGCCGCCCATCCCAGATGCAGGACTTCTGCCGGAGTAATGGGTGAGGTTCCCACCCTGCCCCGAACGCCGTCCGTACCGAAATAGCGACGCTTGACCATAAGATCAGTTTACCGGCGACCGTGGGTCTGATACCAGCCCATTAGTCTGACCCAGTAATTTTCGGGTGACGTCAACATTATGAACACGGACAAACCGCGCGCCCTGCTCAACGGCCATCAGGGCCAGTAGCGCACTCACTCTGTCTAAAGTCTGTCTGGACGCAACCCGGGTAAGCGAACGAACAAACTTCTTACGCGAGACGCCGATCAGGACGGGGACCCCCATCCCAGTAAACGATTCCAAATGTCCGATAAGCGTGTGGTTATGTTGACGGGTCTTGCCAAACCCAAATCCCGGATCAATAACAATCCGCTCACGATCGACCCCGCCTAGACCACAAGCGTCGATCCGAGACTGTAAAAACTCTCTGATCTCCCGGCCAATATCTTCGTAACGGGGTGCGTTCTGCATCGTGGCCGGAGTGCCTTTCATGTGCATAAGACAGACCGGAACATCCATGCGCGCGACCGTTGCAAGGGCCCCTGGTTTTCGTAACGCATAGATATCATTAATCATGCAAGCCCCAGCAGCAACGGCGGCTTCCATGACCTCGGGCTTACTCGTATCGACCGATACCTTTATGCCGTCTTTCACGAGAGCTTCGATCACTGGCAGCACCCGCGCAATTTCCACGTCTGCACTGACCAAGCCTGCGCCTGGTCGAGTTGACTCGCCGCCCACATCCACTACATGCGCCCCGTCTTCGGACAGTTTACGGCCCTGCTCTATCGCTGCCGCATGGGAAGAGAATTCTCCGCCGTCAGAAAAGGAATCAGGCGTAACGTTGACGATCCCCATGATCTGGGGATCGTCACTCAGACCAAGAGCAGGCATTCGGCCTCGCTCAGGCGATTTCCCGGCGCTGTGGCTCAGGCAGAATCGCCTGCGGGCGAATCCATATTGGGTTTGATATCAGGACGATCAGACTGCTGACCGCCATCGCCGCTTGAACGATTACCGTCGCTGCTTTCACCAGAAGACGGGGGCCGCGGAGTTTCCCCTTTCATAATCTGATCGATCTGATCCGATTCAAGAGTCTCCCAATCCATCAGCGCGTGGGCCATGACTTCGATCATCTCTTTTCGGTTTTCGATGATGTCTCGAGCACGGGCATACTGCTCCTCGATGATGCGGCTGATCTCCTGATCTACCTGCTCAGCGGTTGCATTACTTATATTTTTGTGGGTCGTCATATCCCGACCCAGAAATACTTCCGATTCATTATCGCCGTAGACCCTCGGGCCAAGATGATCACTCATCCCCCAGCGCTGAACCATTTTCTGCGCCAAACCGGTTGCCTGTTCAAAATCATTGGCCGCGCCGGTCGTCATTTGATTCATAAAGACTTCTTCAGCAATACGCCCGCCCATCAGCACCGCGATCCGCGCCAGCAGATGTTCACGATTGTGGCTGTAGCGATCTTCCTCGGGCAGCTGCATCGTCACGCCCAATGCTCGTCCGCGGGGAATAATAGTGACTTTGTGTACAGGATCGGTCTGGTCGGATAGCGCTTTCGCAACCACCGCGTGGCCGGACTCGTGATACGCGGTATTCAGTCTTTCCTCTTCTGGCATAACGATTGAACGCCTCTCGACGCCCATGATGACCTTGTCTTTAGCCAGTTCGAACTGCTCCATCGACACCTTCCGCCGGCTCGCCCGAGCCGCAAACAAAGCGGCCTCGTTGATGAGGTTGGCAAGATCTGCCCCGGAAAAACCCGGCGTCCCACGAGCAATAATGGCCGCATCCACATCATTGTCGATCGGCACTTTGCGCATATGTACTTTCAGGATCGCCTCACGACCTCGAATATCGGGCAGAGGAACATGCACCTGGCGATCAAAGCGTCCCGGGCGCAGCAGTGCAGGATCCAGAACATCCGGGCGGTTGGTTGCGGCAATCACGATAATCCCCTCATTGCCCTCAAATCCGTCCATTTCTACAAGCAGCTGATTAAGGGTCTGCTCACGTTCGTCGTGACCTCCCCCAAGGCCTGCGCCGCGCTGGCGTCCTACGGCGTCGATCTCATCGATAAAAATAATGCAGGGTGCGTTCTTCTTGGCCTGCTCAAACATATCCCGCACTCGTGAGGCGCCGACCCCCACGAACATTTCGACAAAATCTGAACCCGAGATAGTGAAAAACGGAACCTTGGCTTCCCCCGCGATCGCTCTCGCAAGCAGCGTTTTTCCGGTTCCGGGGCTTCCCGTCATCAACACGCCACGCGGAATCCTTCCACCCAGTTTCTGAAAACGCGACGGATCCTGGAGAAACTCCACTAATTCGCCGACTTCTTCCTTGGCTTCATCGACCCCTGCCACATCTTGAAAGGTGACATTGTTCTTGTCCTCAGTCAGCATCCGAGCCTTGCTCTTGCCGAAACTTAATGCGCCCCGGCCGCCACCGCCCTGCATCTGGCGCATGAAGAATATCCACACGCCGACCAGCAGAAGCAATGGGAACCAACTGATGAAGATCTGCATCAGCAGAGAAGCCTCTTCTTCTTTTTGCGCCTTGATCACGATATCGGCTTTGAGAAGGTCGTTAACCAGGCCGGGATCGCCAGGTGAATAGGTGACATATCTCTCACCGTTGCGGCCCCTGATGTAAATCGTGGCCCCGTCAATAGTGACCTGCTCCACGGACCCCCGCTCCACCTCGTCCAGAAACACCGAGTAATCGATCTCCTTGCCCGCCCGGTTCTGTTCCGGCGCGAAATTATTAAATACCGCCATCAAAACCATTGCGATGACGAGCCAAAGCACCAAATTCTTGGTTAAATTATTCATAAGCCTTCAATGATCAAACTTAAGTCCACAATCGGATTTTCAGAAATTCGCATGTTGATCGGCGATCGTGGGATTTTGAGAGTTTTTCCTATGAAACACAAACTTCTCCCACGGCGACGGGTTGTCGAGCGACCAAATAGGCCTCGGCACTTTTCGCGCGTGAAGCGTTCGGCTTTCTGACCCGAACCACAGCAAATATCTTTTCCACTTTATGCCGCAAAGCATCAGCCTGCTCCCCTTCAAAAAACTTTCCAATGAATACCCCTTTTGGCCCTAGATGCCCCAATGCAAACCGGACGGCCGCAAGCATCAAATCTTCCATCGCAGCCTGGTCAACACTGGATATCCCGGTAATATTGGGGGCTAAATCAGAAATTACAAGGTCTGCCGGCCGCTCACCGAGCGCCTCACTTAACTCTTTCACCACGGCATCCTCAAGAAAATCACCCTTGATACCTGTTACTCCAGAGATCTTCCCCATATCGAGTCGGTCTACCGCAACCACAATTCCAGTCGAACCAACTTTTGCCGCCGCGTATTGACTCCAACTACCCGGTGCCGCCCCAAGATCAACGACTGACATCCCCGCGCGCAGGAGACGCTCCTTTTCATCCAGTTGTTGCAGCTTGAAGGCAGCGCGAGAACGATAGTCGCTTTCCCTGGCTTTCTTGACGTAGGGATCCCGATTCTGTCGTGCCGCCCAGTTGCGAGATCTTGAAGCGCGCTTAGA
>CENU01204773.1_pt1 | contig 49693 bp, 50 predicted proteins | sample 361331 | NCBI WGS metagenome assembly CENU01 (sample SAMEA2619766, study PRJEB7988) | marine metagenome | isolation source: saline water (ENVO:00002010), including | reverse complement strand
AAAAAAAAATATGTCATACTTTTGAATGAGTTTTGAACAAGTTCAAAAGTATAGCAATCTGTTATCTGTATTTAGAGAAAAATCTATAGCAAATACAGATAAACCTTATCTATGGTCAAAACAGAATTCTGATTATGCTTCAATTAGCTGGTCACAAACATACAAAGCTATAAATAACCTCGCCAACTATCTTAAATCAATTGGAATTAAAAATGATGCAAGAGTTTTACTTGTCTCTGAAAATAGACCTGAATGGCAAATAAGCGATATTGCAATTATGGCGGCAGACGGCGTAACTGTTCCAGCTTACATAACTATAACCTCTCAAGATTACGAATATATAATTAATCATTCTGAGTCTATGGTTGTTATTGTTTCTAACCAATCCTTATTTGAGAAAGTTGCCAATGCAATAAACAAATTAAAAAAAACAATCCATGTAATTCTCATAGATGATTTTGATACTGAAGCATCTGATTTCATTAAACTACACAATTGGGGTGACATACAAAAAGAAGTTAATAAAGAAGCAATTGATTTAATAGAATTAGAGTCAAAGAGAAAAGTTAGAACTGATCTTTCGTGTATTATTTATACATCAGGCACATCAGGTTCCCCAAAAGGAGTGATGTTGAGTCATGGTTCAATATTACATAATTGTGAAGGTGCCTATAAAATATTGAGACCGGCATTAGAGCATATTGAAGATGTATTATTCCTCTCATGGCTTCCATTATCGCATTCATATGAACACACGCTTCAATTTTACAATCTATATTCAGGAAACCAGATATACTATGCCGAAGGCATTGATAAACTTCTACAAAATTTAGCTGAAGTAAAACCTCACCTAATGTCTGCCGTACCAAGATTTTATGAGAACTTACTACAGAAAATTTCTTCTCAAATGAGTAAAGAAAGTAAAATTAAACAAAAACTTTTTTATGACACTATCGCTCTGGGACGAGAACATTATGAAAATGGTAAGTTACCTATATACAAATCTATATACAACAAAATACTGTCCAAGCTTGTTAGAAAAAAAATTGGCAACAGATTTGGTGGTCGTCTCGTTGGATTAATTTCAGGGGGAGCTGCACTTAACTATGAAGTGGGTATTTCACTTTACTCTTTGGGTATTCCAATTTATCAAGGTTACGGACAGACAGAAAGTGCCCCTGTTATTTCAGTAAACTACCCAGGTAACAATAAAATTAATACCGTAGGCCCGTTACTACCAAATACAAAAGTAAGAATATCTGATGATGGTGAGATACTGGTGATAGGCGAGAACGTAATGAATGGATATTTTAGAGATAAAAATGCAACAGACGCAGCTTTTGTTGGGGAATGGTTGAAAACAGGTGATATTGGAGAGTTTGACAATGATAACTACTTGGTTATCACAGATCGTATGAAAGATATTATCGTAAACTCTGGAGGTGATAATATTTCTCCCACTAAGATTGAGTCATTATTAATTATGGAAGAAGGAATTTCACAAGCAATGGTTTTTGGTGATGGTGAAAAATATCTTGTTGCGATTATTGTTACCGACATGGATATAAATGATAATAAAGAAAAAACTAAAGCAATTATTGATACCTCAATTGAAAAGGTTAATGGTAGTCTTTCAGCAATCGAAAAAATTAAAAATTATGTGCTAATTGACGAAGAATTTACAATTGGTAACGAGATGATGACACCATCAATGAAGGTTAGAAGGTTCAAAGTAATTGAAAAATATAAAAAAGAACTAGATAACCTATATCATTAAAAGGTATCTATTTTTTTTCCTGTCTGCATCTTTTTGAGCAGTACTTCACATCATCCCAATTTAATAACCATTTTTTACGCCAGTTAAATGGCCGGTTGCATACAGGACAAATTTTTTGGGGTAAATCTTTATTCATTTAGCTGTCTTCTATTCTTTAAGTAAAGCAAATAAGAGATAACTTCATATAAATAATGGGCTATGAAATAAATTATTTTGTACTCAAGTAATTTTTTAAGAAATCTATACTTATCAATATTCCCCCAAATTATTTTAAAAGCATCCACTCCAATATGTATTTGACTGCCATCAAATACATGTAATCTACGCAAGATATCTGCTTTACTTTTTAGATTTATAGCCTCTGGTAAATTCTTATCACTTAAATCAATAAAATCCAGGTTCTTTGGTCGCTGCTTTTTGTAATGATTAATTTCCATCCTACAAATAGAACAGGAATCATTATAAATTACACTAATTTTATTTTTACTCATAATGAAGAAAAGAAGGGTTACTAGTGGAACAGAGATTGTTCCACTAGTGTTTTAATTTATTTTGACTCAGATGTTGCAGCGGCCCAAATTACAACACCGAATGCGATTTTGTTAACAAAATCAGCTAGGTTGTAAATAAGGTTCAATGAGTCGGCACTACCTGCTCCGACATACCCAATTACATACCCTATAGGATAAATTGCCCAACCAACTGTAACAATAATCCTTAATGCATTAAATGCTTTTTGGGATGCTGGAGTTCCCTCGCTCGCACTTATTTTACTTGCTTCACCTGCGAATATCTCATAGATGATATAAATCCATGCAAGCATTCCAATAATGAATGCCAACCATACATTCATTGATCCAATTTCACCCAGATATCCTGCAATTAGCATAATAACGGATGCACTTAGCAATCTCCAAAATAATGATGCAGATACAACAGCAATTGCTGCAAGAATTAGATAAAATTCAATAATCTGTAATGGAACTGTTAAAAGCCAATCAACGTATCTGAACACAACTGGCGACTCACCTGTCGTAACCCATACATCACGCATATAAAAATAGTGAATTGCCGCAATACCAGTAACCATTGCAGCTACAGTTAGAGATGTCTTCCATTTCCCTACTGCTCTATCTCTTTCAACCCAGAAAAAGAAAGTGGCAGCAACCATTGCGGCTGAAATTATCCAAAAGCTAACACCTACTAAATCTGAAGGATTGAGTTGTCCTGTTGTCATAGTATTCTCCCTTAAAATTTACTATATAATCCCTACCCAATTACATAGAATATTTGAAAAAGATTACAAAAACAATAATTTTTTAAAATTATCAATTATCTGTCTGCTGTAATTGATTTAATCACCCTTTAATATTGGAATCTGATAAGTAAATTCATCTACCAAATGATAGCCGTCTAATGGCTCGAAATGATGCCTCTTTAGGACGTAATTTGGACTTACGACTCTGTAAGCAGAAATCTGTTTAGAAATATAAACGGCCTTTTCCCAAAAATCATCATCCCCAATAACGATAATAGTTTGTATTTTTTCTATTCCTGCGTGTGTTATTTTATTGTTAATATCAGATAATCTATTGATCAAAAGATCTTCACTATTCATATGAACAAACTCAAGAAAATTACTCCTCGAATGAATGTTTAAGTCTAAATCCGATGGAGCATCATCAAAAATAGATAGATTTTCACTACTGATAATTGAAATAACGTTACCATAAATCTTTGACTTATAAACCTTAGAACCATTATCAGTAGCGCGATTTAATACCCTGTCTAACTTAAATAAGTCAAACTCATTTAACGCTGAGTTTTTAGAGTCGTATATTGCTTCGAGCCTTTTAACTAACATTGTATAAAATTCATCGTGCCTGGTTGTTACGCAGCTTTGCCCCTGGCAAATCACATATGCTTCCGTCGGTGAACTGCATAATTGTTGACCTAATACTGATATAGACTTCGCCACTTCTCCTGAGACGATATCTTGATTTTTATTTAAATATTCTTCCTGTATTAATAAAATGCCAGTTAGTGCTTCCATATTTATAATATTTGGCCTATGTGAATTTTTTCTTACTGCTTGGTAATAATATTCATTAGCTTCTCTGCCTCCCCAAATATTGATAACATCCCATGGTACAACATTTAATAGTTGATCTAGTTCTAACTTTTGCATTTCAATTTGATGGTCAAGATTTGTAAAATATATTGGAGTGCCATCATCAAAGGGAAGAGAACTAAAAAGTTCTGTTATAGCAACTTGATGTAATTTTGGTAATTGAATAACCGTTACATTCCCACAAAGAAAAGACAGTATACTGGCAGTAATTACTGGTAAAATAGTGTTTGAACTGCCAACTATTAAAATTAGACCCTTGGGTGATATGACATATTCATAATTATCTGAAAGTCTCCGATTTACAGAAAGACATTCACTGTCATAAGAATTTGAAAAAGAATTACTCGGATTTTGAAAAATATTTTTTATGGTTTCCATAGAAAATAACTCTTTGAGCAGATTAATCTCAATTTTTACTCCATTCTCTGGATAACCAAATTCAGTCATTCTATGAAAGAATTTATTTTCAACATCTTTCCAATGCTTAGTATTAATATAATTACTAATTTTTTCTAGTTCCGTTAACCTATCTTGCAAACTCTTTTTTTTCTGTCGTGATAATTTATCAGCAAACTCCGTGAGCCATGGATATTTTTTATATAAGTTGGCCTCAACATTGCTATTATTATCATTTTTAAACCTAGAAAAAAATCTAATCATCCACACCCTTCGCGTATTTTGAACCCTTCATCTTCTTTTGCGCGACGAGAATATATGAAGCCATTTTGGGATAAGTTTCTTTTCCCCATAACCGTATCAATTTGATTTTTATCATCAGCTGGCTTTACAAAATCTCCAGGCACAATCGCTTCAATATAATCAAGAGTCGCAAAATTTAAATAATATAACAAGTAATCTTTACCAGGCTTCGGATTCTTGACTGGAGTCAAATCAGTAGGTGACTCTAACAAAGCAACATAAGTAAGAGGATGAGGATATTTGACCCATGCATCAGAAGTTTGAGGATCATTAGGTAAGCCTATAAATACACACAATGACTCTGTTAGACCCAACATATCTATTACTGGAGCTGATTTTTTAACCTTACTTCCTGTAAATATTTTATCTCCAGTTGCTCTTACAACCTGATCTAATGATGTAATATGCGAAGGTAGTCTTTTTAGACCGCCTCCAATCATTAAAACTCCATTTTCACCTAGCTGCACAGGTGGGGCCCCAAGAGATAATTTCATCATCAGAGCTTTGAACCCCGTCGGCTCAATGAACATCTTATATAAGCCAACTCCGCTAGCAATAAAGTATTTTGTACTATTTTTGCTCTGAAAAAACTTCCTCATTTCTTTTATATTTGGGCCTATTCTTTGCCAAATGGTGGAGTCTTTAGGACCTTTGTTAACTTTTGCTCCAAAAGAGACTGACAAACCTCTGTGCCTCAGAAAATCTGAGCCAATTGCAGCAAAAGCAAGAAAGTCTGTCATTTCTGGTGCCATGTGAAATAAACACTCTCCATCATTTATCTCCTTACCAATGGACCAATCAATCAAATTACCATTAATTTTTCTAGATAAATCTAATGATAGATTTGATCTATATACATTAACGGGCCCTATTGTTCCCAATGTTGTGCCACTTGACATGAAGCTCATGCCATAGGATTTATCTGAAAAATGTTCAATTAAGCGTGACTTCTGGCCATCTCCTCTCAAATCATCGGAGTGGATTCTTAATTTTATAAGATCATGTAATTTTATATCTTTCTTGAGTTTCCCATCATTATTTTCAGCTAAGCCACGGCTAAAAAATAACTTTTTATAATAACCATTTTTATCATGACGTAAAAAAAACTCTAGATATGGATATATTAAACTAGTCTGCAACCTCTCGGTATCATTTGGAGAGAAATCAGTCATAATGTTTTTATTAGACAGTACTTCCTGAAGTTTTTTTACATATGGATCATCAATAACAAATGATTTTTCTATTGATAGATCTGCAGGCATTCCATGCCCATTAAAAGCTCCTATCATTATTCAACCCCCCTATTTATAAATAATGAATATCAAATTATCTCATAAGAAAATCTTATCAGATAATGAATAAGTCAACAAAGAATAAGAGAGTAATTTAAATACTGATGCATACATTGCTTCTGGAGATACCTTATATTTTCCTCTCCCATATGTCATGGCAATATCAAAATAGGATAAGGTGTTATAAATTGTACTAGCTCCAAATACGACAATGCCAAAAACGAAAAAAGCCCAGTTACCAGAAGGCCCAAAAATTAGTATTAAAAATGCAACCGTTGCCTCTGCTGTTGGCCAACATGCGGCAAATCTTGCGATTAATGCTGCAGACTCATCGATATTATACCTTGCTAAAACTTTTTTTGTTTCCCAAAGTTGGACTGCTGCATAAAACCCAGGTGTAAATATACAAGCAAAAATAAACAATACTAATGTGTATATGTTGTTAAAATTCTCTACCATCTAAAATCCTCCCTCTATTCTTTATTTGTTACAACATCAACTAACACTGCGATTATTAGATTTAATATTGTAATTGAACCAATTGCAATAAAACTATAAAAATAAATCCAAGCCCACCAAAATATTTCTTGCATTGGCAACATAACAGTTTCCCAACTTGATAGAGTAAGAACTTGAAAAAGAGTTATCATTGCAACACCTAAATCACCCCACCGATCTGGGTCTGAAGTGGCAAATAAAATACTACCAATTGATGCATAAACATAAATTATTATGAAGAGTAACAATGAAACATAAAAGACCCTTTTTAGTGATTTTAGTAACGACTCAATAAGTTCTTTCAATTCAGGAATTGCCGAGATAAGTCTTAATACACGAAAAATTCTTAATAATCTTAAAACAAGAATTGAAGAATTTGGACCTACCGGAATAATAGAAGCAATGACGATTATTGTATCAAATAGATTCCAACCATCCCTAAAGAAATGTAACTTCCTTTTTTCTGCAAAAAATCGTATCGAAATCTCTACCACAAAAAAAAGGGTTATCAATACATCCAAGGTATGAAGAATAAATAGAATACTTGGTGGTATATTATATGTGGATACGCCAACTAAAAGTGCAGATAATATAATGGCGAATACAACAATAGCCTGAAAAAGCCTGTGATCTTTGATATTTTTAAATAAGTTTCTGTTCATGTCTCTGTTGTGATTGATTGCAAGAGCCAATTTGCATAATCATCATCGATTTGAGCAATAGGTAACCCAATAATGCACGGCATTTCATATGAATGAAACTTTTTTATTTGTTTTTTAATTTCAGTAAAATTCTTTTCAATTGCTTTCATAATGATTGTACATTCTTCATCTTGGGCAATCTTATTGTCCCATTTATATAAAGAGATCATTGAAGGGTATATGTTTGAACAAGCAATTAAATTATTTTCAAGTAAAATTTCAGATATGCGTTTTGCTTCATTCAATGAAGAACATGTGGTGTAGATTAGAAAAAATTTCATTTCTTAAACCTCTTAATGAATAGCAAAACCAAACTATATAATAATATTGCATTTAATATATGCCAGATCAAGTGCGTCCCAAATGGTATATAGGAACAAGCAAAAGCATCGATTTGTCTAAATGTTAGAGAAATTATAAAGATAATTGATGCAATAAATAGTCCTCTTGAGATTTCAAGTTCTTGTTTCACAAGTGATATAGCTGATATGAAAAGCATGGCAAATAGCGCTGTTAAATAGGATGATATTTCCTCCACACCAGCATACCCAAGCAAGATATTCAAACTCAAAAAAATAATAAGTGCAACAACTGAAAGTAAATTAGTTTGTTCAAGATAAAATCTAACTGCGATGTAAAGATAGAAAAGTATAAATATCATTATTGGTAATGTATCTGCAAACGCAGACCACAAATTACCAAATGCATGAAATAAGAAGCTGCCTAAGCCAATTAGTAAGATTAAATAGGTTAATATAGTTGAGTATCTTTTATGAGACTTATCGCTAAAAGATACATCTTTTAATTTCCGAAGAAGAATATAAAAAGCGATAATGAAAGCGATATTGGATAAAAAATTAATGGGTTCTGCAAATAGGTCTGAAGATACCCTTTCACAATAAATATCTATGCTTGTATTGAGGTTAATTGATGACACTAATTAACTATGCACTTAATTCTGTGATTTTTTCTTTTGCTTCTCTGAGCTGTTTCATAATATTTCTCATTCTTGGCATCATATTATTTTCCCAATATTTTAACATCTCAATATTATCTCTGGTTATATTATAAACACCAGAAAAATGCTCAATTAATTCATCAGAGCCTGCAAGAAATATACCATCTAATGACTCGACGGTTGGAAAGCTTGCTTTTTGGCCTGACTTTTCGAGAATATACATCGTTATTTCCTCATATGACTCTTCATCAGCATGCGCAACGTGTAATTCAAAATCAACTAATTTATTTATTTCATTGAGATACACAATAAACTTGTAGGAAAATGGGCATCCTGCTTTAACGAATAATTTATTTTTGTTCATTTAATTCTCGCTTCTATTTTATAAAATTTCCTGTATTTAAATCTTGCATAGCTTGGATAAGTTCTTCTCTTGAATTCATGACAATTGGTCCGTGCCATGCTATTGGCTCTCTAATTGGTTTTCCAGATACAAGTAGGAATCTTACCCCTTCATCAAAAGTGTGCAATACAACATTTTCTCCTGGATCAAAATAAATTAGAGTCTTATTCCCCGAGGAGTCCCTAATATTGAATTCTTCGCCATTAAATTCCTTTTCTACTCTGATACCGACAGGATCTGAAGCATATTGAAAATGAGCTGAACCGCTAAATACGTACGCAAATGTACTTTTATAAGTATCAATTTTCAGTAATTTATTCGTATTTGGTGGCACATAGACATCTAAAAACTGAGGCTCAGCAGCTATTCCATCTACAGGTCCCAATATCCCTCTGTAATCGCCAACTACAACTTTAATTTTTGACCCGTCATCATCTTCAACTATTGGAATCCCCGTAGTATCTATATCTTGATATCTGGGTGAAGTCATTTTTTTATCAGATGGCAAATTAGCCCATAATTGAAATCCATGCATCTGTCCAATCTCATTACCTTGAGGCATCTCTTGGTGCATGATCCCTGAACCAGCAGTCATCCATTGCACATCGCCGCCTGCAAGAAGTCCAGTATTACCGAGACTATCTTTATGTTCAACTGTTCCTTCAAGCACATATGTAATTGTTTCAATTCCTCTATGCGGATGCCATGGAAATCCCGCCTTATATTTTTCTGGGTCTTCATTTCTAAAATCATCTAATAACAAAAATGGATCAAATTTTTCTGGGTCTGCAAAACCAAATACTCTGTCAAGTGATACACCTGCTCCTTCCAGAACAGATTTTGGATTTGATTTAGTTGTGATTGGTCTAAATGACATTTAAACTCCTAATTAAAAAATTTCATAATCGTAATGACTGTCATAGTAACTGCACATGCGAAGGATATCATTATTATCATCCCTAAGTAATGAGCCATCCTATTTGATGAAAGGGTGTCATCTATAACAGCCTCATCATTTGCTTTTACTTTTCTAAATAGGTATCCTGAAATGAGGAAAATACCATAAAATATCAATGTGTATTTGAGTTCTGTAGTCATTTTTTAACAAATTAACGTAATTAAATCTCTGTGGGTTTACTTATTATAAGAAAAATTATATCCTCTTTAGAGAATTTGTGCAAATAGGAGTGAAATATGCCCATAATAAAGAAATTTGATGATATAGAATTTAAATTTGATGATGATGGAATTAAATTTAAAAATCTTATCACTAAAGAAGACTTGGTAGATTCAAGAGTTACATTAGATTACTTTGAATTGTCGGCACAAAAAAACTTAATTATTGAAAATAGCGAAAATGATGTTATGTGGATCCAAATATTATCAGGATTAATTAACATTGAAGATACTATTATTGATCACAACAAGATCATCTTCATAAAAGGAAATAAAAATATAGACTGTGGTGCAATAGAAGCTTCAAATTTAGTTATTACAAAGATCCTGAATTACAAGGTTCACGAAAAAAACCCTACTGATAATTTTGAAAAGACCATAAATATAATTAACTGGGGAAATGAGCCTATCTTGAAATCTCAACATGATGATAGAAAAAGAGTTTATTTACTATCTGAAACACTGGCTGATACTGATAGCGTTAAAGGAGAATTAATAATCTATCCAAAAGATACTTCTTGCCCAGAACATTACCACGTTGGTGCTGAACATTATCAATTTCTTACAGAGGGCAATGTTATTGCTGTACTTGATGGGAAGGAGTATGAATTATCAAAATACGATATCTTATATAATTTTGAAAATGAAAACCATTGGTTTTATACAAAAAATAGTATTTGTGAGTTTGTCGAATTTTTCATTCCTGGTGAAGCAAAGACAATCTGGACTCAAACAACAAATGTGTGCACATGGTCACCAATTGGATTGGATATTAATGGGGAAAAACCTTCTAGACATATTGAAAAACATGTCCACGGTGAAGGAAAAAATATTTAAAAAAGTGATCCTTCACTTAAACAATCACGTTATGTTGTTGTGTGGGTAAGATGAATGTAAGTATAAACCTCATCTTACAAATAAATTTCAACATATCCCTATTAATCCCTAAGGTTGATATCACTTACCCGCACAAAACTAACCTACTTTTGTTGCTCCCGTTTCACATCTATAGAGTTTGTTATCTTTTTTTGTGTAAGCTGCAAGAACAGCTTCTTTTGTATTATCCGGGAAAGCTACAACCATATGCTCTACTAATATATCCTCATTTTCATAGACGCATCTGTGCTGTTCAATTGTAAAGCTATCGCTGGCAAGAAAACCTTTGATCATACCAAGAGTTTCCTCTCTATTCATTGTTGTGCCAGATTGGTGTCTTATAAATGTATATTCTTCATGAATATAACTGCTAAATTTATCAAAATCCCTATTAGCTGTGGCTTCTTTTAGTTCTGGAAAAATATTCATTAACTCTATCCTCTTATAATTATCATTGATTCTTAGGAAGATAATAACATAAGATGTTCCAGTAATATGAAATTTTAAATTTAAATAAGTAAAGAAATAAATTGCCCTCATTAGATAAAGAAAATTTTATCCACCCTTTAACCCACCTTGCTAAGTTTGATAGGGGTGAGATACCAGCAAGGATTATGAAGTCTGCGAAGGGTATAAAAATAATAGACGCTGATGATAAAGAATATATAGATGCCTTTTCTGGGTTGTATTGTGTCAATGTTGGATATGGCTGTACTGAAATTATTGATGCAATAAAAAAACAGGCGGAAAATTTAGCTTACTATCATGCATATTATGGGAATGGTACTGAAGCATCAATTGAATTATCTAATATGGTTGTAAATTTAGCTCCGAAAAATATGAGTAAGATATATTTTGGATTGACGGGTTCAGATGCAAACGAAACTAATATTAAATTGCTATGGCATTACAACAATTTGATTGGAAAACCTGAGAGGAAAAAAATTATTTCTAGGAATGGCTCCTATCATGGCTCGGGGATAATTACTGGCAGTTTGACTGGACTTAAAAACTACCATAAAAACTTTGACCTTCCATTGAACAATTTCTTACATACTGAAGAAGCTAACTACTTTCATAGGAGTAATTTAGATCAAAGCGAGGAGGAATTCTCAAAATATTGTGCTGATAAATTAGAAGATACAATACTAATAGAAGGTCCAGAAACAATTGCAGGATTTATTGCAGAACCTGTAATGGGAAATGGCGGCTTAGTTCCACCACCAAAAGATTATTGGAGTAACGTATGTAAGGTACTCAAAAAATATAATATTTTATTTATTGCAGATGAGGTTATCACAGGTTTTGGAAGACTCGGTGAGATGTTTGGCAGTGATTATTATGGCATCAAAGCAGATTTAATAACTGTTGCAAAGGGTATTACGTCTGCCTATGCTCCGTTATCTGGTTCTATTATCTCAGATGAGATTTACGATGTTATAAGAGATGGGACAGATAAGAATGGTGTATTTACTCACGGATCCACATACTCGGCACACCCAATTTCATGCGCAGCTGCAGTAGCAAACATAAATTTTATTAATAAAAACAATCTAATTAATAAAGGTTCAGAAATTGCAAAATATTTTAATCTAAAACTGAAAGAGACATTTATTGATCATCCAAATGTGGGTGATATCAGATACGTGGGACTGCTATCAGCTATTGAGCTGGTAAAAGATAAAAAAAATAGACTCTTCTTCAAAAATCAAGGGGCTTTAGCTCAAGAGATTGTATCTAAAATGGCAGTTAATGGTATTCTCGCTAGAGCAATGCCGTCCGGAGACACTATTGGATTTGCGCCTGCTTTCTGTTTATCTAAAAAAGATGCTGATATAATCATTGATAGTATATCAAAGAGTATTAATGAGGTTATAAAGGACTAATACTATCTACTTTGATCAAGATATCTTGATCAATTTTTATCCTCTTATTACTTACAGATAACTTCCAAGGTATCCCTTCAATAGCTTCTTCATAAGTGAAATCATCTAGAATACTATCTAAATTCCAACCACTTGGGGACATGACAAATTTAGCTTTGTCTGTAATTAAAATTGAAGGGCCTTTACCTAAATGATATTTGATTCTCGATTTATCAAATGCTGCTCCAGATCCAGGACTTGTTATAAAATCAACTTTTTCAACGAATCTTCTTGGATCATGGGGCATGAGAATAATTAAATTAGGGATTAAACATGCAATATCATGTGCTCCACCTGAGCCAACCATTCTTACCTTGGGATTTTGATAGCCTCCTATGACTGTTGAGTTTAAATTACCAAAAATATCTATTTGAGCAGCTGAGAGTAGCCCAACATCAATTCTACCAGCTTGTAGATCAGAAAAAACAGTGAAACTATCTGTGATCATATCTGATCCATGGGCTATTGATGGACTACCTGTTGAATATGATTTTGTTTTTGGCATTGCGCCAATAGCTCCGGACTCATAAATTAAATTTATATTGGGTTCAATTGTATCCTTAGCAAGGCATGCAGTATCTGATGGAATTCCTATACCTACAAAACATGATCGGTAACCTTTTAATTCCATTGCTGCAATCATAGCGATCCTTTTGTCGGGGTTAATTTCTCTGTGATTAACTTTCATCCAATACTCCACATAAACCCTTTTCTAGGGATAGCCTATTTTCTTTACCTATCTTTTCCATATATAATTCGATATTATCTAGATTAAATACCCATTCATTAAGATAGTGCTTTAGTTCTGACTCATTTCTTGAAACAGAGTCATAAGATATATAATGCTGGTCATCTCTTGAGTAAAAACCTGATACATAAGATGGATATGCACCCCATGGAAGCTCAACAATATTTGTAACCCTGTGAGATGGAATAATTGTTTTCCCTGGGGACTCTTTTATTTCTTTATTATCTATAATTTTTTCAACACTTACTATAATTCGATCCGACGCTAATGCCCCCTCAACAGTGTCCCCGTCAATGCCCCACATCTGAACATTTCCATATTTATCGGCCTGTTGTGCATGAATTAATGCCACATCCGGTTTCAATGAAGGAATAGCTGAATATTCTTGACCCGTGTATGGAGAAATAATTTTTTTAATAAATTGAATATTTTCTGGCAAATCACCAATTTGTAGTATTTTTGAGGGTATAAAATCAATACCCATCCGTGCGGCATGTAACCTCATGATTATTGATTGATTTGTCCATTCTTCAATTTCAATCGTATTAGATTTGTATGCTCTATTAAAAGAATGAGAAAGTCCAACTGTTGGATTCCCAATATAACCAAAAATAACTTTTTTTATTATACCTGAAGCTATTAATTGATCAAATAAAATATCAGCACCAGACCTGCAAATAGACAAATTATTTATATTCTGCCTTATAAGTTCGTGTGTTAAATAAAATGGTATTAAATGACCAAAACCACCAATAAATATTAAATCATCAGATGAAACATTATTTTTAATAGCATCATGTAAGTTTGATAACTTTTCAATCATGATTTAATTGCTATATGACTTGTGCTTTTGCGAGTGCCTCAATTTGATCATTATCATAACCTATTGATTGCAGAATTTCTTTATTATCCTCGCCGAGCAGCGGTGGAGCTTTATTGATTGTTGCTGGTGTATCAGAAAACCTATATGGAACACCCAACATTTTTAAAACTCCAGCTTCTGAATGATTTACACTTACGACCATATCATTTGATATAGTCTGTTCGTCAGAGAGTGCATTCTCAACGGAGTTCACAGCACTTGCAGGAATGTTAGAGCTTAATAATTTCTCTAACCATTCATCTACTTTTTTTGTACCAATTACATCTTGTATTTCCTTATCAATAATACTTCGATTTATAACCCGGTCAGCATTTTTTATAAATCTTTTGTCTTTAGCCCAATCATCTCTTCCAAGACAGGATGCAAATTTAGCAAATTGTATATCATTGCCTACTGCAATTGCAATACTGCCATCGATGGCATCAAATGTTCTATATGGAACAATATTTGGATGACCATTCCCAAATCTTCGAGCTGGGTTTCCGCTGACAAGATGATTAGCAGCAACATTAACAAGCATCGAGATACTTGTGGTATAAAGACTTGTTTCAACTTTCTGTCCCTTACCAGATATGTTCCTTGAGTTTAATGCCCCTAGAATAGCAATTGTGGCATTCATACCGGTGCAGACATCCACTAATGCAACACCAACTTTCATTGGATCACCATTTTCTTCGCCGGTGATGCTCATCAAACCACTCTCTGCTTGAAGAAGAAAATCATAACCCGGTCTTTTACCACGTGGTCCTCTTCCCCCGTAACCAGTAATTTGACAATGAACTAGTTGAGGAGCCTCTTTTTTGCGCCACTCATCTGTGATTCCATAGTTATCCATTGTTCCAAATTTAAAATTCTCAATCAAAACATCAGAGTTCTTTAATAGTTTTTTGAGTATTTTTATGCCTTCTTCAGATTTAAGATTAAGGGTAACACTTTTTTTATTTCTGTTAATTCCAAGAAAATATGCTGCCTCACTTCCAGCAAATGGGGGGCCCCAGGATCTTGTATCATCACCTTTTCCAGGTTGTTCAATTTTAATAATTTCTGCACCCATATCTCCAAGATTCATGGTGCAAAATGGACCAGCTAAAATTCTACTTAGATCAAGAACCCTTATACCGCTTAATGGTCCATTTTTATTTTCACTCATATCAATTGACCGTAGCTTTATCTTGGTCTTTCGTTTTCATCATTAGCAAGACCATCGAGATATGATTCAACATTTTCTCTTCTTCTTTCACGAAACTGCTGGAAATTTGGTTTTCTTTTTTCAAGAAAAGCATTCATCCCTTCAAGTGACTCTTCTGATCCCCATACGTGTGCTAAAAGTTCCATTCCATGTTGCCAACTTGCATATAAAGTATCGGAGTCATGGTTAAGTGATTTTTTAGTTTGTCTAATTGTTTGTCCGCTTCGCTCTATTAATCCTTCAGCCCACTTTTGTGTTTCTTCTTCTAGTTTAGCTTTTGGAACAACTCTGTTAATCAAACCGATGCTCACTGCTTCCTCTGCTGTAAATCTTCTGGCCATAAAAATCATTTCTTTGGCAAGTCTTGAACCAATTAATTGAGGCAAATATTGGGTAGCACCAACTGTTGGACATGCACCAACTACAGCACCACTTTGTCCAAATACAGCATCATCTGCAGCAATAACCAAATCACACCATAATGCCAATTCATGACCACCACCCATGCAATACCCATGAACTGATGCGATGACAGGAATGGGAACACCTCTGATTGCCATTGCAAGAGCTAGCATTCTATCATTCCAATGCGCTGCATTTTCCCAATCTAATCTCATCATTGCATGAAAGTCACCTCCAGCCGAAAAAGCTTTATCACCAACTCCATTAATCACAATGCAGACTATTGAAGGATCATTTCTTGTAGATAGCACTGCATCCGTTAGCTCGTCTAGTGTTTGTTCTCTGAAGGCATTCCTAACTTCAGGTCTATTTATTGATATCCATGCCACTTTATTTTTTATTTCAAATAAAATTTCTTTATATTCACCGCCAGCTTTTGACATTATTTACCTCTGTTTGTTAATATTTTTTTTCGAGTTGAAGTTAACATTATTTTTCATTTTCTTCAACCTCAATCAGGGCACCTGACAGATCATTTGGATGAATAAAATATAAATTTCTCCCATGATACCCTGATGTTGGCTCTGCTGTAACGTTCAAACCACTTTTTTTATGCTTATCGTATTCACTATCAACATCGTTAACGGATATACAGTAATGATGAAGACCACCTTTTGGATTTTTCTCTAAGAACTTTGTAATTGGAGATTTATCGTTTAATGGCTCCATTAGTTCAATTTTTAAATTTTCAAATGAAATTATTGCCATCTTTATATTTTGCTTTTCAATAATCATTATCTCAGATATCGGTACATTGAATAATTTTTTGTATGCTAAAATAGCTTTATCGATGTTTGGGACTGCATGCGCGATGTGATCAATATTCATATTTTTTTCCATATAAAATATACTTTTCAAAAAAATTATCGAAGTCTTTCAAAGAATTTATAAAACTATTCTACATATGAATAAAAAAAAATCTATGTATTCTCAAAAAATTTTTGTAATGTGTTTATGATATAAAACACATTAAATTATGAGGTCATAAATGTTTAACCCCTTCAGCCAACCATCCTTAATTAAAGCAGAAGTTTTTGCTTCATTACCTGGAAAATATAGAAATCTGGGCACAACAGATTGGTCCAATCCAAATAGGCAGGGCGCAAAAGTTGAGCAGTTCTTAGAAGGACCCTCTTTTGATAGAAATGGTAACCTATATGTTACTGATATCCCATTTGGACGAATATTTAAAATTGATACGTCCGGTAATTGGGATCTGGTTTGCGAATATGATGGATGGCCGAATGGTCTAAAATTTCATAAGGACGGAAGAGCCTTTATCGCATGTTATAAACAAGGCTTGATGGTTTTGGATGTCAACACAGGTAAAATTGAGCCTATTATTGAAACAATGTATTCAGAAGGGTTCAAAGGTTTGAATGACCTTCACTTTAATAATGAAGGAGATTTGTTTTTCACAGATCAAGGTCAAACGGGCATCATCGATTGGAGTGGCAGAGTATTTAAATACTCAAAGGACGGAGAACTTCAAAGATTAGTTACAAACGCACCAAGTCCTAATGGGATTACTCTAAATAATGCAGAAAATCAGGTCTATGTTGCGGTAACAAGATCTCAACAAATTTGGCGTCTTCCTCTCATGAAGGATAAGAGTATAAGTAAAAGTGGGGTTGCAATCCAACTTTCTGGTGGGCATGCAGGTCCAGATGGAATTGAAATGGACTCAGAAGATGGACTAATTGTATGTCACTTGGGTGTTGGTGTTTGGAGATTTGATAATAATTGTCTTCCAACTCATCTTGTTTATACAGATGAGCATAGTTTGATGACAAATATTGCATTCGGTGGTCCTGAAAGAAAAACACTATACATTACAGACTCAATGAATGGAAGAATCATGAGAGCTGAAATGCCCGTAGCTGGTAAAGTATTATACGGACTATCATAATTAAAAATTTAAAAGGAGATTTGATAATGCAGAATGGCTATTTTATTAGCAGCCTAGATCAGGGTAGTAAAAAAATACTCGAAACTAAATATCCTGTATTTACTGAAAATGAATATAAGAGAAGAATTGCTCTCCTTTCAGACACTATTTCAAATCTTAATCTTGATAAGGTTGTCATATATGAAGCTATAGGATCCGGGAGTGCTGTACAATATTTTACAGGGTGGCACACAACCCAGGAAGCATTGGTTGATATTGTCGATGGAAAGAAGATAAATTTATATGTGGAACATTACAACCATTTACCAATGGCAGAAAAATTAATTAATAATCAAACAAACCTTATATGGGGAGAGAGACAGCTATCTCAAAAGATCTTTCCAAGTATAATCCAGAATCTAGATAGCAATGGTAAAATAGGTGTTATTGGTAGATTACCCTATAGTTATGTTGAACAATTGAATGAAAAAAATATCCAAGTAATAGATATTTTTTCACATTATAACAAGATGCGCTCGATCAAAAGTGCTGAAGAAGTTTCGTGGATGAAAATTGCTGCCGCACTAACTGATGAAGGTATCAACAATTTAGTCAATAACCTGGAGCCCGGGCTTACAGAACATGAAATGTCTCAAATCACTCAATCAGGTTATTTAAAACATGGTGGACATAAAATAATAAATTTTTTTGGTATAACTGATATGGATAAACCAGATAATTGTGTTCCCTATCAATATACTTCAAACAAAACTATTACGAAAGATGATGTTATTACAACAGAAATAAGTTCCCACTTTTGGAATTATCCCGGACAGGTTTTGAGGAGTATTGGTTTTAAAAAATTAAATCCATTGTATAGTGAATTGCATGCAGTTGGAGATGAAGTATTCAAGAGTATCTTTGAAATATTAAAAGATGGAACTACTATTGAAGAAATATACAATATTTCATCAAAAATAGAGGATGGTAGCTTTTCTATTTGGGATGATTTAATTCATGGTTACGGCGGCGGATATTTAGATCCGGTGATTGGCACAAAAAGCAGACCAGCCAGTCATTATGATAATTTTGTCTTCAAAGAAAATATGTTGGTAGTTATACAACCGAATGTTATTACCAATAATCATAAAGCTGGGATTCAAACAGGTGAGTTAGTTCATATTCAAAAAGACAAAGCTGTTCGTATGCATAGTTTTACACAAGGGTACATTCAATTGTAATGTCTTATTTAGATATCTAAATTTGCAACTCTGAGTGCATTTTCTTGGATAAATTCACGTCGTGGCTCAACTTCATCACCCATTAAACGCGTAAATAGGTTGCTTGCTTCGTCAGCCTCTTGAACTTTTACCTGAAGTAGTGTCCGCATTTCGGGATCCAGCGTAGTTTCCCATAATTGTTCTGGATTCATTTCTCCTAAGCCTTTGTATCTTTGGATTGAAGTCCCTTTTCTACCGTTTTGAAGTACTTTCTCAAATAGTTCTGAAGGAGTATAAATACTTTGCTCAGTATCCTTAAATTTTAGTAACCCGGGTTTTAAATAAACCTCTTGAAGAGTCGCAGATAAATCATTTAATGCGATTGCATCAGCAGAATACATAAATTGCTTTTCAATAACATAACTCTCTTTAACGCCCCTGTTTTCTCTTTCAAATATTAGATCATTAGTTTCGTTTGTCCGTCCTAGCCAATTATTCTGATTTCCATTAGCATTCAGCTGAGAATTCAATCTCTTTGCTATATATGTTGCGGTTTCTTCAGAGTATTGCTTATTGTCATATAGTGTATGATCTAATGCCCCAGCTATTGCGCATTGCTCAATAATAAATTTTGGATACTTAGAACTAATTTGGTTTAATATACCATTTACCATACTGGAAATCTTTAAAATCTGTTTAAGATCATTCAAACTATGTTCAGCTCCTGAACCACTTTGATAAACTGCATTCTCTAATCCAGTTTCAATTAAATATTGTTCTAATTCTCTATCAATCTTTATATATCGTTCAGACCGATTTTTACTGACCTTATATAATGGTGGTTGGGCTATATATAAATAGCCCCCATCAATAAGTGGCCTCATCCAACGATAAAAAAATGTAAGCAGTAAAGTTCTAATATGCGCTCCGTCAACATCAGCATCCGTCATTATTATAATTTTATGATATTTTAGCTTTCCAATATCAAATTCATCTTTGCCTATACCTGTCCCTAGTGCAGTGATTAGAGTTCCTATTTCATTTGAAGATAACATCCTATCAAATCTAGCTCTTTCAACATTAAGAATTTTACCCCTTAATGGCAATACTGCCTGGCAATCTCTATTTCTTCCTTGCTTAGCTGAGCCTCCTGCAGAGTCCCCCTCTACGATAAAAAGTTCAGATTTTGATGGATCTCTCTCAATACAATCAGCAAGTTTTCCGGGTAGATTTGATATATCCAACACCCCTTTTCTTCTTGTAAGCTCCCGTGCTTTTCTAGCAGCCTCCCGAGCAACCGCTGCCTCAATTATTTTTGATATAACATTCTTGGCTTCGTTAGGATGTTCTTCAAACCAGCTACCCAGAACATCATTTACACAACTCTCAACGATTGGTCTTATTTCTGATGAAACTAATTTGTCTTTTGTTTGGCTTGAAAACTTGGGATCTGGAAGCTTGACAGATAAAACACATGTCATTCCTTCGCGAGCATCATCACCTGTAATCTGTATTTTATCTTTTTTTGCATGGTTAACCTGAGCTGCATAATTATTAATGGTTCTGGTCAAACCAGCTCTGAAGCCAGCAAGATGTGTTCCTCCATCTCTTTGTGGAATGTTATTAGTGAAACATAATATATTTTCGTGATAACTATCATTCCAACACAGTGATATTTCAACTGATAAGCCATCCTTTTCTAACTGAAGGTTTATCGGACTATCAATTAAGAGCTGTTTGGACTTATCTAAATATCTCACAAATTCTTCAAGACCACCTGTATAATTCAAAGTTACCGACTTATTATCAGTTCCTCTTTTATCTGATAAATTAATTTGGATACCAGAATTTAGAAAAGCAAGCTCTCTTAATCTATGTTCAAGCGTTTGAAAATTAAATTTTATATTTGTGAAAATATTCGTTGAGGGATGAAATGTTATTTCTGTACCAGTTTGACTATTTTCACATTTACCAGTTACTTTCAAACTCTCTCTTGGCACACCATCAGAAAAAGTCATCTCATACACAGAATTATTCCTGTATATTTTTAGATCTAATTTTGATGAAAGTGCATTAACCACGGATACTCCTACACCATGTAATCCACCTGAAACTTTATATGAATTTTGATCAAATTTACCTCCTGCATGAAGTTGAGTCATAATAACCTCAGCAGCCGAAATTCCTTCACCTTCATGTAAATCAGTTGGTATGCCTCTGCCGTTATCTTTTACAGTCACAGATCCATCTGAATTCAAAATAACATCAACTTTGTCACAATGCCCTGCAAGCGCCTCGTCAATTGAATTATCTACCACTTCATAGACCATATGATGAAGACCCGAACCATCATCGGTATCACCAATGTACATTCCTGGTCTTTTTCGTACCGCATCAAGACCCTTCAGGACTTTAATAGAACCTGCGTCGTAATCAGTATTAATATCGTGATTTTTATCGCTCATAAAAAGGCTGTTTTGTGCTTTTTCTTAAAATCTATTTTAGATTAAAAAAACTTGATTCTGCAAGTTTTTAATCGGTCAAAGCGCTTTCTAGATCAGTTTTCCATTACTAATATCAAAAATATCAGTTTTATTGCGAATATGAGCAAAAAAATCAGGTGAAGTACCAGTAAGCCACGTTTGAGATCCGATGTCTGAAATTTGATCAAATAAGTTTGTGAGCCTCTTATTATCCATATGCGCTGTGATTTCATCTAATAGTAAAATAGGTAAGTTATTATTGTTATTTTGAAATACTCTTGCTTCTGCAAGAATTAGTGAGATAAGTAGATTTTTTTGTTCACCAGTTGAACAATTTTCGGCGAACATATTATTTTTTTTATATAAAAGCGTAAAATCAGTTCTATGTACTCCGAAGTTTGCTTTATAGGTTGCTTTATCTTTTTTGCGGGACTCGAAGAATAAATTTTTAATATTTTCTTCAATTTGTTCCATATCTAAATCTAGATTGACATTACCAATCTCTTCTCTCATAACAATCTTCGCTGAGGGGAATAAATTTGATCTAACTTCTTCCTCCATAATTTTATTTATTTTATTTACAGCCAAATCACGTGAAATAAATATCTGTGTAGCTAATTTAGCTATTTGTTTTTCTAAATTGTCTAACCAATTATCTTCTAAAACATCCAATCTCGTCAAAAGCTTATTTCTTTGCATAATCAAGCGCTCATAATTTTTTATGTTTTCTGAATGGTCTGTTTCTAGAAGATTTATTAATTTATCAAAAAATTTACGTCTATCACTTCTTTGTCCTATGAATAGACCGTCCATTTGAGGTGTTAACCAGATTAAACCAAGATAATTTGTAAATATTTTTGGGCTTTTGTATGAAGTACCATCTACTCTGCACTGCCTGGCTTTTCCTTTTATAAGATCATGTTTATTAATTCCAGTACCAAGCTTAAGATTACCCAATTCGCTATGCACTTCCATGAAAACTGACCATCCTCCTCTTCCATTTGAATTCGACTGATCAGCTAAACTTGACCCCCTCAAACCTTTACTTGCTGTAAACATTGATATTGCTTCTAGAACGTTAGTCTTACCAGATCCATTTAAACCCGTTAGCAAGATAAAATCTTTATCGGTTGTTATAGATGAATAGCTGTGGTTCCTAAAATCAGTTAAATTAAGTTTATTAATTCTTGTTAAATTTTTAGTGTTTTTATCATAAACCATACAATTTTCATTTCTGATTATTCCAATAACACATTACTTATTTGTCTGATTTACTGACTCCGACTCTGGCTGGTCTCAAAATACGGTCGTTTAGACGATAACCTGGTTCCACTAGATGAACAATAATACCACTCTCATTTTCTGAGTTAGGCACCTCAAACATTGCCTCATGCATTGTTGGGTCAAATTTTTCTCCCAAAGGATCAAATCTTTCAATACCATTTCTAGAAAAAATCTGTGTCAAAGAACGTAAAGTTAGCTCTACCCCATCATAAAGCGTTTTCATTGTATCATTTGTTTCAAAATCGATCCCTTGAACGCTTTCTATCGCTCTTTCAAGGTCATCTGCCACAGTAATTATATCCCTTGCAAATTTTGTTGTTGAATATTTGATGGCATCTTCTCTTTCCTTTAGGCTTCTCTTTCTAAGATTTTCTATTTCTGCTGCCATTCTTAATAAACGATCATTTAATTCATCAATTTGACCTGCATGATCTAAATCTGGAATAGAGTTCTCATCCGAAGCTATGGCCCCTTCCTCTTCTCTAGTGTTTTCGCCTAGATTATCAGTATCAGTTACTTCGATATGTTCTTCTTTTTTTGATTTTTTATCTTCCGTATTTTCCATTAGAATCCCAACTAATTTTTTAACCTATATAATGCTATATAATATTTACTCTATACCTTTCTAGCCTTAACCCAAAATTTTTTTCATTAACTCAGCCGTATAATTTACCATGGGAATAATACGCCCATAGTTCATTCTTGTTGGGCCGATCACCCCTAATACACCTATTACCTGTTTTTTCTCGTTTTGATAAGGCGCGACAACCATGGAAGACCCTGAAAGTGAGAATAATTTATTTTCAGATCCTATAAAGATTCTAACCCCTTCGGCTTTCTCTGCCATACCAAGTAATTGTATTATCTCTTTTTTGTCCTCTAAATCTTGAAAAAGATGTTTTATTCTGTCTAAATCCTCATTTGCTTCAATATTAGATATTAGGTTTGATGCACCTTTTACAATAAGTATTTTATCTTCTTTTTTATAATTCGAACTAGTCCAAGTTGCTAGCCCTTGGGTCAGTAGTGTCGCTGTTTCTCTGTCAAGTTCATTCTTCTTTTCTGAGAGATCAACTTCAATTCTTTTTATTGCCTCATTAAGTGTAAAACCCCTCATATGATGATTCAAATAATTCCCGGCAGCCGCAAGACTTGAAGCAGTTAATCCCTCTGAATTATCAATTATTCTATTTTCAACATTTCCATCTTCATCAACCAGTATCACTAGAACTTTTGTTTTATCAAGTAAGACAAATTCAATGTGTTTAATGTATTTAGCATCCTTATTTACCGATACTACTCCAGTATAATTTGTTAGACCTGATAGCATTTCACTTGCTTTAGCAAGAGCATCCTCGATAGACATGTTATTTGCCATTGCCTGTTGTTTAATTGCGGCTTGATCAACATTAGTCAAGCTTCCGATTTCCAACATAGCATCAACAAATAATCTCAACCCACCTTCAGTTGGAATTCTACCTGCGCTAATGTGAGGGGAATAAATTAATTCCAGTGACTCCAAATCATGCATTACGTTTCTAATTGAGGCAGCAGACAGATCAAATTGATCCATTTGAGATATGGTCCTAGATCCAATCGGAGAACCGGTATTTAAATATTCCTCAACTATTTTCTTAAATATTATTCTTGATCTATCATCTAAGTCTAAAAGATTTAATTTTCTATCAACCATATAAATTGTTAAACTTTCTGTTTCGTTTAATAAATGTTATACATTATAAATATATTAAATAGTAATACATAAATGCAAGTAACTTTAATGCGAAGTTTTAAGAGAAAAAATACTGATTTACGTCCAATAAATATTTCACCTAATTTTGTGAATAACGCTGACGGATCATGCATGATTGAAATTGGTAATACTCGGGTTATTTGCACAGCGACAATTGATAGCAGAGCACCAATCTGGCTCAAAGGAAGTGGCAAGGGATGGGTCACAGCTGAATATGGGATGCTTCCAAGATCTACTAACGACAGAATGCAAAGAGAAGCAAAATCTGGCAAACAATCGGGACGTACACAAGAAATACAAAGGCTTATTGGCAGGAGCTTAAGAGCATCCGTTGATCTTGATGGATTGGCAGAAAAACAGATCATAATTGATTGTGATGTTATTCAAGCGGACGGTGGAACCAGAACAGCTTCAATTACAGGTGGGTGGTTAGCGTTAAAATTATGCATAGAAAAAATGCTTAAGATTGGAATTATTTCAAAAAACCCACTTAAAACGCAAGTCGCCGCAATATCCTGCGGTATTGTGAATGGAGAAGTGCTCATGGACCTTGATTATGAGGAGGATTCATCAGCAGAGGTCGATGCAAATATCATTTTTACAAGAGAATTTGAACTAATAGAAGTTCAGTCGACAGGGGAAGAAAAAACATTCTTAACTCAAGACCTTCTAATTATGTTAGACATGGTAAAAAATAAATCGACTGAAATTCTTCAGGCACAATTAAATGCAATAAAATAATTATGCTTAGTTTTGATCAAAACAAATTATTAATCGCAAGTCATAACGAAGGAAAAATATCTGAATTCAGAGAGCTATTAAATTTTAGTGACTTGTGTATTGTTTCATCTAAGGAACTTGGGTTGATTGAGCCAATAGAGGATGGAAATACCTTTGAGGCTAATGCATTAATTAAAGCCAAGTCTGGCTGTGAACTATCTGGTTTAACAACACTATCAGATGACTCAGGTTTGGAGGTGGATGCTCTCGGCGGAGATCCAGGTATTTATTCTGCGAGATGGGCCGGTCCAGATAAAGATTTTGATTATGCAATGAAAGAAGTTAATAGGCTACTTGAGGAAAAGAAAATTGCGGAAGAAAAAAGAACAGCGAGATTCATTTGTGCACTTTGCCTTTATAGGACAAATGGTGACTATTTGTTTTTTGTTGGAAAAGTTGAAGGTAAGATAGTATGGCCTCCAAGAGGTAATTATGGTTTTGGATATGACGCAATATTCAAACCAGATGATAGGTTTGAAACTTTTGGCGAGCTCACATCTACCGAAAAACATTCGTGGTCAAGAGAAAAAATAGGCTTATCGCACAGAGCCAGAGCATTTGATAAATTTGTTAAATTTTTAATTAATACAGAAAATTAAAGATGCCAAATTTTGGAATATATGTACATTGGCCATTCTGCCTGTCAAAATGCCCTTATTGCGACTTCAATAGCCATGTCTCAAGACAGTCAATTGATCAGCTAAATTACCTCAGACTTCTAAAAAAAGAGCTCGACTCATATTCAGAAATTATTGGAAATAAAATAATAGGTTCAATATTTTTCGGAGGCGGAACACCATCTCTAATGGAACCAAATATAGTTGGTAACTTATTAGATTATATAAGTAAACAATATAAAACCAAACAAGCTCTTGAAATTACACTTGAGGCTAATCCAACTAGTGTAGAACAAAATAAATTCATTGCGTATTCGTCGGCAGGAATAAACCGGGTTTCAGTTGGTGTTCAGTCTTTAAACGATGTTGACCTAAAAAGATTGGGCAGAAATCATACTGCAAACGAAGCTATTAAGGCTATCGATATTGCGTCTAACAATTTTGACTCAGTATCTATAGATTTAATCTACTGTAGGCCTGATCAAAAAGAAACAGATTGGGAAAAAGAGCTGCATAAAGCATTAAATTTATCTACTCAACACCTGTCACTTTACCAGCTAACTATCGAACCAAAGACAGTGTATGAAAAGTTATTCAAAGCTGGAAAATTAAAATTACCTGACGAATATACCTCAGCCAAACTATATCAAATGACTGAAGATATTTGTGAAGAATTTGATTTACATAAATACGAAATTTCAAATTTTGCAAAAAATGGTCATCAGTGTCAACATAATCTGAATTATTGGCATAGTGGTGAGTGGGTTGGAATTGGTCCAGGTGCGCACTCCAGGATATCAAAAAATATGAAAAGAACGGCAATAATTAATGAGTATGACCCACAAAAATGGTCAACCATGATAATAAAAAATGGAAATTCTATGATTGAAGAAGAGATTTTAACAACCGAACAAAATTGTGATGAATACTTATTAATGTCCATGAGAACCACGGAAGGAATGAAAATAAAAAGATATAATTCCTTAGGTGGAAAGCTCAATAAAGTTAAAGTTGATGAGTTTATTAATGATGGTTTTCTTGAAAAAAGCAATAATGGTGACAGCATAAATATTAGTCGTAAAGGATCAATGTTAAGTGATATGATAATTGCAAATATAGCATCACAATGACAAAAAAATGAAATATGAACACAAGAAAATGCAAGATAAAATCGAAGCAGGTTTATATTTAGTGGCAACCCCCATTGGAAATCTGGAAGATATTACTCTGAGGGCTTTACGTATTTTAAACTGTGTAGATAAAATTTACTGTGAAGATACACGAGTAACGAAAAAATTATTAAATTATTATCAAATAGAAAAAAAATTATACAGATATAATGATTATAGCAATAAAGACGACAGAGAAATAATATTACAAGACATCTTAAATGGGCTGAGTGTTGCAATTTTATCCGATGCTGGAACACCACTCATTTCTGATCCAGGATATAAACTTGTAAGAGCATTAAGGGATAGGGATATTAATATTACTTCAATACCTGGTCCCTCAGCTTTAACTTCATCAGCAGTTCTATCTGGACTTCCTACAGATAAAATATATTTCATTGGTTTTTTACCAAATACTATGTCTAAGAGGAAAATTGAACTTGAAAAAGTAAAAATACTAAATACTACTGTTGTAATATTTGAGAGTTCAAAAAAATTATCAAAAACATTAGATGAAATTAAAAATATTTATGGAAATATTCATATCACTATTGTTAGGGAATTGACAAAAATTTTTGAGGAAGTCATAAGCGCCAAAATTGAAGAAATGATCAAGATAAGTTCCGAAAATAAAATTAGAGGAGAGATTGTTGTTCTATTTAACACATCTCAATTTGATTGTATTGTTGATAATGTTGTTGTTGAGGCTGAAATCAGAAAATTAATAAATGATTTGCCACTAAAACAAATTACAAATATCATTCATACAAAACACAATCTACCCAAAAAGAAAATTTATGACCTTTGTCTTAAATTAAAAAAACAATAAAAAATATTGGATAACATAAAACATTAAAATATTGGTTCGTAACATGAAAATTATTGTCCAAATGGATCCCATTGAAAAACTTAACCTTGAGGGAGATAGTACTTTTGCCCTTCTATATGAAGCACAAACTAGAGGGTACGAAATAGATTTTTATACTCCTAACATGTTGACATTAGAAGATGGAATCTTATTTGCCGAAGCATATCAAATAAGTGTAAAAAACAATCCAAGTGAAATAATCAAATCAAATCGGTCAAAAAGTGTTCAACTCGATAAATATGACGTTGTTTTAATGAGACAAGATCCTCCATTTGATATGAATTATATTACCGCAACACACTTATTGGAAACAGTTCAGGAGAGTGTACTTGTTCTAAATAATCCCTTCTACGTGAGAAATTGCCCTGAAAAAATTTTTGTAAATAAATATAAAAAATTTATGCCACCTACAATGATAACAAGAAACACCTCTGAAATTAATAGATTCAGAGATAGACATGATGAAATTATCATTAAACCCCTATATGGAAATGGTGGAGCGAGTGTTTTTTATTCTAATAAATCCGATAGAAATTTTAGTTCAATAGTTGAAAATTTTATAAACGTGAGTAATGAACCTTTCATTATCCAAAAATTCATACCAAATGTCAGTCATGGTGATAAAAGAATCATTTTAATAAATGGTCAAATTGCTGGTGCTATTAATAGAGTCCCCCAAAATGGAGAAATACGCTCAAATATGCATGTCGGTGGGCAAGCAGTTAAAACTGAAATAAGCCCAAATGAGAGAGAAATCTGCGATGCGTTATCAGAGGACCTTATTAATTTTGGTCTCTTTTTTGTTGGCATTGATGTAATTGATAATTTTATAACTGAAATTAACGTTACATCTCCGACGGGTATAAGAGAAATTCATAGGCTTACTGGCCAAAATATCGCTGAAAATTTTTGGAATGAAACAGAAAAGATTTTGTAAAAAACTCATGCTATTGTTATTTTATGTTTAATTTAAGTCAAAAGATTAGGAAATATATTTCGTTAAAATACAACAACGGTATTTTACGAATAAAACTAAAACTAAATAAAGAGCCCATTAATACACTGTTAGAGACACGGCTGGCATCAACAAAAAATGAAATTAAGGCTGCTCAACAACTAAGATATAGAGTTTTCTATAAAGAGCTATCCGCTCATCCAAATATGATAACAAGATTTACTAGAAGAGACAAAGATGCATATGATAAAATATGTCAACATATGCTCGTCATTGACAAAAGAAATAAAAAAAGAGGTGTCCCACTCATTGGAAAGAGGAAAGAAAAAGTAGTTGGAACATACAGACTGCTCCCACAAAGAACTGCTCAAGAAAATAGAGGCTTCTACTCGCAAGATGAATACGACTTATTACCTTTACTTGAAAAATATCCAAAAAAAAAATTTCTTGAACTGGGTCGTTCTTGTGTTTTACAAACATACAGAAAAAAATCAACCATAGAATTATTATGGCAAGGAGTTTGGAAATATATTCAAGAAAATGATTTTGATGTAATGATTGGTTGCGCCAGCTTTCAGTCTAATGATCCCAGTGAAATAGCACTGCCTCTAAGTTTCCTATACCATTATTGTATGGCACCTGATGAATGGATGGTTAGTGCATTACCTTCTAGATATACAGATATGAATTTAATTGAAAAAGAGAATATAAATACAAAAGATGCTTTAAAAATGCTCCCACCTCTCATAAAAGGTTACCTAAGATTGGGCGCGTACATTGGAGATGGTGCCGTGATTGATAAACAATTTGGTACAATTGATGTATTCGTAATTTTGCCTAAAGATAAAATAGAAAAAAGATTTGTAGATAAATTTACTATATAATAAACATTATTAAATGATGTTTTAGACTTACTTTTATATGGCATTAAATAAAGAAAAAAAATCAGGAGAAAATTCCACTCTTACGCCTATGATGGCACAATACTCAAATATAAAATCAGTTTATCCAGATCACTTACTTTTATACCAAATGGGTGATTTTTATGAAATGTTCTTTGAGGATGCAATTGATGCTGCACCTATTTTAGGAATTACATTAACAAAAAGAGGTTATCAAAATGGCGAAGAAATCCCAATGTGTGGAATCCCAATATCGGCAGTTAATCAGTACATTCCTAAATTGATTAATAACGGACAAAAAGTAGCAATTTGTGAGCAGTCAAAACAAAACATAACTCAAAATAGTAAGAAAATTGTAGAAAGAAAGATAACAAGAATCATTACATCAGGTACACTAACAGATGATAGTTTACTAAATTCCAAAAATAATAATTTTTTATTATCCATTTATGATCACAAACGAAATATTGGGTTATCTTGGTGTGATATTTCAACCGGGGAAATCTTCTTTTCGACAACAGTAAGAGATAAACTTGATAATGATATTTTTATAATTAACCCAAAAGAGATCTTGATCCAAAAAGATAATTCTAAACTAATTGATAAGAGCAGAGATTATAAAATAACTGAAATTGACTCACGTAGCTTCCAGATAAATATATGTGAAAGACTTATCCGCGAGCAATATCAATTATCGCAACTAGATGGATTTGGTATTAATTCTCCTGAACAAATTTCTGCGATAGGAAGCCTCCTTGGCTATATAGAACTGACACAAATTGATAAACGCCCCCTATTACAACGACCGAAAGATAGAACGGATATTGATTATATGTTAATTGATGAAGCAACTCAAAATAGCTTAGAAATTCTCAGTAACACTAAAGGGGGCAAAAAAGGATCGCTTCTTAGCTCGCTGGATAAAACTATTACTTCCGCAGGAGGTCGAAAATTATATCAACGTGTTATAAGACCATCAACATCAGTTAATGAAATAAATCTTAGGCTTGCTGATATTGAATTTTCTATACAAAATAAAACATACTCAGAAAAAATAAGAAATTTGTTAAAGGAATTTCCTGATATTACAAGACCCCTTTTGAGACTATCTCTAGGAAGATCCTCACCAAGAGACATGGGATCAATCAGATTAGGTCTAGGCATAGTAAAACTATTTAATGACCTTAATGATGGAGATATGGAACAAAAAATTCCACTAAGAATAAAAAATCAACTAAAAATTATCCAGTCCGAGTCAGACAAAGATTTATTTACAATTCTAAACAGTGCGCTAAATGATAATCTCCCAAATTCAATTACTGATGGAAATATCTTCAGAGATGGCTTTTCAGAAGAACTGGACCAATTAAGATTGCTAAAGAACAATACAACAAGATACATTATTGAGTTGCAAGAAAAATATATTAATGAAACAAATATCAAGGCACTAAAAATAAAATACAATAACTTTCTTGGTTATTTTATTGAATGCCCATCAAGTAATTCTCCTCTTATAGAAAAATTAGTTAGAGATAATTCATTTATTCACAGACAAACACTTAAAAACCAGATTAGATTCACTACAGCTGAATTAAATGAACTTCAAACAAAAATTATTGAGTCATCTCAAAAAATTTATGAATTAGAGGAAAATTATTTCAATGATTTATCCCATGTGATTATTAAAAACTCAGAGTCTATTAATTTAATTAGCGATGCAATAGCTGAGATTGATATTACTATATCATTAGCAAAACTAGCTACTGAACATGGTTATTGTAAGCCTTTAGTTAATGACTCTAAAAAATTCATTGTAGAAAAAGGACGTCATATTATCGTTGAAGAGTCCCTTTTACACGAAAAAAATCAAAAATTTATAGCAAATGATTGCACAATAGATGATAATCAAAATGTGCAACTGATTACTGGACCTAATATGGCAGGTAAATCAACATATTTAAGGCAAAATGCTCTCATAGCAATAATTGCTCAGATCGGATCCTATGTTCCGGCTAAATATGCTGAAATTGGGATTATTGATAAAATTTTTTCACGTGTTGGCGCCTCTGATGATCTTGCAGCCGGACGGTCAACCTTCATGGTGGAAATGGTTGAAACATCCATTATTCTTAATCAAGCTACATCAAAATCCTTTGTAATCATTGATGAGATTGGCAGAGGAACTGCTACTTTTGATGGGCTTGCAATCGCTTGGGCAACACTAGAATTTCTTGCAAAGGAAAATAATTGCCGAACAATCTTTGCAACACATTTTCATGAGTTAACAAATTTATCTTTAGAATTAAAAAATATACAAAATATGGCAATGCAGATAAGTGAGCAAGAAGGAGAAATTATTTTCTTGCATGAAATTAAAAAGGGAATTGTAGATAAATCATATGGAATACAAGTGAGTAAGTTAGCAGGTTTGCCTACTTCTGTTACTCAGAAAGCTGAAATAATTCTTAAGGAACTTGAGTCAAAAAATCTTTTTTCTAGAAAAGAACAACTATCATTATTTACTGAAAAAAAATACAGAGAAACTCCGCGAAGAGACCAATTAAAGGATGAGATACTAAAGATCAATATAGATAAAATAACTCCAATTCAAGCACTAAATATAATCCTTAAATTACAAGATATAGCAAATGATAAAAAATAATAAAAATTTGATTGAAAATATTGATGCTTTAATAGAGGTAGAAAGTATACGCTCACTTATTCTGGATAAACAAAATTCAATCCAAAACAAAGATAAAAAAAATAATATCCGAAATGAGATATTATCAATCCTTACTGATGTAATTAATAGTGCAAGAATAAATGCTGAAAAATATCTAATTGAATATGGTAGTGGAATCCGAACTGCAAGAAGCTTGTCGCGATTTCAAGACGATCTCATAAAAATAATATATGATTATGTGACAAATCATGTCTGCGTATCAGAAAATCCAACAGAAAAAGAAAGAATTTGCTTGGTTGCTGTTGGAGGATATGGAAGAGGAACTTTAGCACCATTTTCAGATATAGACCTGTTATTTTTATACCCCAATAAACTGACTTCATGGACAGAATCTGTAATTGAAAATATTCTATATTTATTATGGGATTTGGGATTTAAGGTTGGTCATGCAACAAGAAATTTAGAACAATGCCTAAAATTATCTAAATCTGACTTTACAATTAGAACATCAATACTAGAAGCTAGATATATTTTTGGAGAAAAAAAACTATTTAATAATTTAATCAATAAATTTAATAAAGAAATAGTGGCTAAAACGGCAGACGAATTTATTGAAATGAAACTTGAAGAAAGAGACCAAAGACATCTAACATATGGTTCTTCTCGTTATCTTGTAGAGCCCAACGTAAAAGAGAGTAAAGGTGGGTTGAGGGATCTGCATACATTATTTTGGATTGGAAAATACCTCTATAGGCCTGAAAAAATTGAGGATCTTGTAAAAAATTACCAATTTTTAACTAGGACTGAATTTAATAGATTTGCAAAAGCAGAAGATTTCCTATGGGTTGTTCGTTGTCATCTTCATTTTCTTTCAAATAGAGATAATGAAATCCTGACTTTTGATATGCAACTTGAACTTGCTTCAAGGCTGGGATATTCAACAAGAGATGGGCAAAGAGATGTTGAAAGATTTATGAAGCATTATTTCATGACAGCAAAAGAGGTAGGTAATCTAACGCGAATAGTTTGCTCATCATTAGAAGATCGATCAATAAAGAGTGAACCTAGATTATATAAAGTAATTGATAATATTTTCACTTTAAAAAAGAAAAATGAAAACTTCTATACTAGAAAAGGTAGATTATATAAAAAAGATGAGTTTGACTTTTCTAAAAACAGAGTTGATTTAATAAAACTTTTTTTGATATCCGATCAAGACAATGTCTTATTGAGCCCACAGATAATCCAATCAATTACAAGATCACTTCGATATATTGATAATTCTGTAAGAAATAGTAAATCAGCAAATAAAGTTTTACTTGATATTTTTTCTCATGCCACAGATCCAGAAGTAACATTAAGAACAATGAACGACACAGGTGTCCTTGGAAAGTTTTTGCCTGAATTTGGTAAAGTAGAAGGAATGTCCTTGTTCAACCTTTACCACAATTTTACGGTAGATGAGCATCTACTTAAAACTGTTGGTTTTGTGTATAAGATAATAAAGGGAGAATTAGAACAACCTCATCCCTTCAATAGAGACTTTTCCTCAAGACTAAAAAATAAAAGAGTTCTTTTAATTGCTGCTTTCTTACATGATATCGGGAAGGGACGTAAACAAGACCACAGTATTATTGGTGCAAATATTGCTGAAAAAATTTGCTTCAGACTTGGAATGAAAAAAAATGAAATTGAACAAGTATCCTGGCTGATAAAGTATCATCTCTACATGAGTGATGTAGCCCAGAAGAGAGACTTGTATGACATAAAAACCATAGCTGATTTTGCGTCTGTTATAAAAAATCAAACAAATCTCGATAATCTGCTAGCGTTGACAGTAGCTGATATTATGTCGGTGGGCCCTAACATATGGAATGCTTGGAAAAGTGGATTATTAAAAACTCTATACCTACAAACAACCGATTATTTTAGTGGCGAAAATAAAAGTACCCAAAAAAGTATTACCACAAAGTCCGATGCAAAAGATAAATTTATAGAGTATGCAAGTGATTGGCCAAAGAGTCTCATAAACTCCTATTTGGCCCGCTTTAGTGATACATACTGGATAACTACTCCACTTGATGACCAAATAAGGCATGCCCAAATACTCAAAGATAAGGATTCTTCAGATATTACTCTTGAGATATTTGGTTCTAAGAATAAGCAAAACAACACAACATCAATCACACTTATTGGTCCAGATTATCCAAATCTTTTAGCTACATTAGCAGGGGCATGCTTACTTTTGGACGCCAATATAGTAGATGCCCAAATCGAAACTACTGTAGACGGAATTGCAATTGATACAATATCAGTAAGCAGAGATTTCAATGATCAAGACGAGGACAGAAGAATAAATAAAATATCTCAAATTATAAAAGATAGCTTAGGAGGATTGTTATCTTTAGATATAGAATTATCAAAAAAGAGTAAGAATATTCAGCATGAAAAAACATTCAAAGTTAGAAATAAGATTAATATTACAAATGAATTGTCGCATAACTCAACCGTTGTAGAGGTTGAGGCAAGAGATAAGCCTGGTTTACTATATCAAATTACCAACATATTAAAGGAAACCAATATTAATATTAAGTCTGCACATATTGTGACATTTGGAGAGAGAGCTAATGATGTTTTTTACATAACAAATTTATTTGGGGAAAAAATTGATAGCGAAGAAAAACTTTATCGCATCAGAGATTTAATACTGAGCTCTTTAAAAGAAAAATAAATGACCTCATGAAAATTATCAAGCCTTTAATAAAAACATCCGGTATGACACTTGTCAGTAGAGTGCTTGGTTTCTTTAGAGATATTCTCATCGCTGCATCTCTTGGGGCTGGAGGTATTGCAGACGTTTTCTTTGTTGCAATGAGATTTCCAAATATCTTCAGAAGAGTTCTTGCTGAAGGCACCCTCAATATATCTTTTATCCCTCTATTTTCAAAAAAAATAACAAATGATGATAAAAAAATATTTTTTAAAGAAATCTTTAATTTCATATTCTGGATATTGATTATAATCGTATGTATATTTGAATTATTTATGCCATTCTTTGTTTATTTTTTGGCGCCTGGATTTATAGATGATAAAGAAAAATTTGACTTGATCATTCAACTTGCCAGAATATCTTTCCCATACTTATTTTTTATATCTCTTGTTTCACTTCTCTGTGGTGTTTTGAACTCTAATGGAAAATTTACCCTCGCGGCTTCGATGCCAATTTTCCTTAATTTATCTATGATAATCACACTTCTAATTTTGATTAATCTAAACGTTCCAAATTCAAAACAGTCTGTTTTTTATTTGACTTTAAGTTTTTCGTTATCAGGTTTAATACAATTATTATTATGTTTATACGGCTGTTACAAAAACGGATACATCCCTAGTATCAGAATTCCAAATATTTCCAAAAATATAAAAAACTTTTTGCATTTATGCTTCCCAGCAATTGTTGCAGGTGGAGTAATACAAATCAATATACTTATTGGAACTATAATAGCGTCATTCCAAGACAGTGCAGTTTCGTATTTGTATTACGCTGATAGAATTTATCAGCTTCCACTTGCACTTATTGGAATTTCAATCGGTGTAGTACTTTTACCTCAATTATCAATTGCGATTAAAAGTGAAACAAAAAATAATATTCTTACTCTCCAAGATAAATCTATAAGTTTGGCATTGCTATTGGCAATACCGGCATCTTTTGGCCTAATGTTTTTATCATATGATATAATTTCTGTTTTATTTGAGAGAGGTTTTTTCACCAGCGAACACAGCTTAGCAACATCCAGAGCATTAATGATTTTTGCAGCTGGACTCCCTGCTTTTATATCTATAAAAATTTTTCAAACACTTTTTTTTGCTCGTGAAAACACAAAAAAACCCCTGGAATATGCTATTTATAGTATGATTCTGAATGCGCTCATATCAATCATTTTATTTAGGAATATTGGATATATGGGTATTGCTATAGGAACATCAATATCTGCCTGGATAAATTTAGCTTTACTAATCAATGAGTCAATTAAGCAAAAAATTTATTTTGTTAAAAAGTCTGCTCTAATCCAATTACTCAAAATAGTAGTGGCTTCCTTTTTAATGATAATATTATTATATGGTCTCAAAAATTTTACTTTTTTATCAATAAATTCTATTTCAGAGATTGTTAATTTTTTAACACTTATAGTATATGTAATAATTGGAATAATATTTTATGGTATATTGTGTGTTCAACTCAAATTAATTGAGTTAAATAAAATACTTGAAGGATAGTTTTTGAATTATGAGAGTTTTTTCTGGTATACAGCCATCAGGTAATTTACATCTAGGTAATTATTTGGGTGCGATTGTAAATTTTGTAAAGCTACAAAATAATGCTGAATGCGTATATTGTGTTGTTGATCTACATTCAATTACTGTTTGGCAAGATCCATCAAAGTTGCAAAAAAATATTTATGAAATTACAGCTGGCTTCATTGCGTCTGGCCTCGATCCTGAAAAAAGTATAATTTTCAATCAAAGCAAAGTAAAAGAACATGCAGAGCTATCGTGGTTGCTAAATTGTGTAGCAAGAGTTGGCTGGCTGAACAGAATGACCCAATTTAAAGAAAAAGCTGGTAAAAATAAAGAGAATATGTCTGTGGGACTATATACTTATCCAATACTCATGGCAGCTGATATTTTAGCTTACAAGGCTACACATGTACCTGTTGGAGAAGATCAAAAACAGCATATAGAATTGTCTAGAGATATTGCTCAAAAATTCAATATAGATTTTAAAGATAGAATACAACAACTCTATAATAAAGATGAATTTTTTATCCTACCAGAACCTTTGATAAGCGGTCCTGTACCAAGAGTTATGTCATTAAGAGACGGTCTTAAAAAAATGTCTAGCTCAGAAATATCAGATATGACTAGAATTAACGTACTTGATGAAGCAGACCTTATCGCAAATAAAATAAGAAAAGCAAAAACAGACTCGGATAGCATACCTGACAACTATAAGTTGGTTAACGATCGACCTGAGTTAAAAAACCTTCTATCTATATATGCTGGGGTCCTTGGTGAGTCTCCAAAAAAGATAGTAGAAGATTTTAGTGGTAAGCAATTTTCTCATCTTAAAACTAGCTTAACAGAACTACTTGTTGAAAAAATTTGTCCCATTGGAAATGAAATGAAAAAAATTATGAGTGATAAATCTTACATCAACAATATTCTAAATAATGGTGCATCAAAAGCCCGTGAAATCTGTGAGCCGGTTTTAGTAGAAACAAAAAAAATAATAGGTTTAAGCTAAAATAGAGCGTATAATATATATTATATTTACTTTATTTATTTTATAAACATGTCAAAAAATATTAGAAAATTCTTGGTTGTTGTAGATGATACAACTGAATGCCATAGGGCGATTAGTTATGCTTCTAGAAGGGCAATACAAACTAATGGAAGGCTTACGCTACTGAGAATAATTAACACATCAGATTTTAAAAATATCTACGGTGTAGAGGGTATTATGAGGCAAGAGGCTGAAGAAAAGGCAAGGGAAGTACTGAGTGAATATTCTGAAAAAGTAAATCTAGAAACAGGACTTGTGTCTGAGTTAGTAATAAGGTTTGGTTCACCATCAACTGAAATAATTAACTTTATTAATGAGGACGGATCAATATCTTTACTTGTGCTAGCTGCAGCGAGTGATAGTGGAAATCCTGGTCCATTGGTCAGTCAATTTGTTGGATCAAAAGCAGGCAACTTCCCAATCCCTATCACTATTATTCCTGGGCAACTAACTGAAAAAGATATTTTAGAACTAACAATAAATTAGAGAAATACTTGAAAAACTGCAACATACTTGAAATATTTTGAATGAATATCTAAATTAGACTTAACGAGGAAATGTTAATATGTTTATAGAAACTGTATCTACACCAAACCCAAATACATTAAAATTTATTCCAGGATGTGAGGTCTTACCTGGGTCGACTAAGGAATATACAAACGCCATTCAAGCCCAAGAGTCACCCCTCGCAGAAAAGATATTCGCCATTGATGGTATCTCAGGAGTTTTTTTTTCGGACGATTTTATAACTGTTACAAAAACTAAGTTCGAGTGGCCTCAATTAAAACCCATTATTCTTGGCGAAATAATGGACCACTTCATATCAGGACAACCATTATTGATTGCAGATAATGTATCTAAAATGGATGAATTTTTTGATCCAGCTGATACTGAAACTGTAGGTAAAATAAAAGAACTTATTGAGACTAGAGTGAGGCCCGCTGTTGCACATGATGGCGGTGATATAACATTTCAAGGATTCAAATCAGGCATAGTCTATCTTAACCTGCAAGGTGCATGTGCGGGTTGCCCAAGCTCAACCATGACGCTGAAAAATGGAATCGAAAATCTTCTAAAACATTATGTTCCTGAAGTTATGGAAGTTCAGGCTATATAAAACAAGATGATAAGCCTCTTTATCGATGTTGTTTCAAACAACTTAATGGTTGCTTTGATAAATGACAAAGTGTCAGTCTATTCCTTAAAAATTGAAACAAATGACTCAAAATATGCAAGCGATTTGATTGTACCTAAAATTGAGAAATTATTATTGGACAATAATTTAGAATATGCACAATTAGATAATGTTTTTTCAGTTGTTGGACCAGGAAATTATACAAATATCAGAACTGGTATTGCTATTACTAAAGGGATTTCTATCTCAAGAAATATACCCGCTTTCGGGATAACACAACATGAATTAATTGCTAGAACGTATAATAGAAATAACTTCTATAACTCTTACAAAATGATACTAGTACCATCAAATAATGGAGATTTTTATTGTCAAAATTTTAGTATATCTGGAAGCAAAGAAAAAAAACCTGATATTCTAAATGTTAATGAGGTGTTTGATCAAATACAGCAAGATAATCCGTATGTAATTGATACAAGCAACGAACTATTAAGACATGCAATCAAGAGAAATATAAATTTAGAAAAATTAGAATCTAATTATATTATTGATGAAAAAAATTTATCAGAACTACAGAGTATCACAAATACTCAGCAACAATTAGTTCAACCGATCTACGTAAGAGATCCAAATGTAAAAAAATACAAAAAGAAAAAAATCTATGAATAATTCTCTCCCAAATTTCAGAGAAGCAAGAATTGAAGATGCCCGAGAAATTACAGAAATTATGAGTAGAGGATATCATCAAAATTGGGAACCAGATTATTATAAAAAATTAATCAGTGATAATAATTCTTTTGTTTATGTCCTCTCTCTAGTTGAAGAAATTGTGGGTTTCATAACTGGAAAAAAAGCTGAAAATACTTGTGACATATATATGCTTGTTATTGATATAAACCATAGGAGAAAAGGATTTGCTAATTTGCTCTTGTATAAGACAATTGTCGCACTATCAGCTCTACAAATCAGTGAGTTCTTTTTAGAAGTTGCTGAAACTAACAACCAAGCGATAAACTTATATAAAAAATATGGCTTCAGAGCTGTTAGTAGAAGGATTGGTTACTACAAAATATTAAATGAGAATATAGATGCTATAGTTTATAGATTAGTAAATAAATAATTTTAGTGTTATATTAAAAATTAAAATTAACAATAAACTCTGCAGATATGGATAACAGTATTGAAAAAAAATGTGTCCAATTTGGATTACGTATGACAGAGCAAAGAAAGATTATTGCTCGTGTGCTATCTGCATCAGATGATCACCCAGATGCTGAAGAGTTATACAGAAGAACGAGTAAAATCAATAAAAATATTTCACTAGCTACTGTATATCGAACCCTGAAATTATTTAATGATAATGGGATACTTGAAAAACATGAGTTTAAAGACGGGAAATCACGATATGAAACTATACCAGCCAATCACCACGATCACCTAATTGATATCGAAACGGGCAGTGTAATAGAATTTCATGATGAAGAAATTGAGAAGCTACAGGAACGGATAGCTGATAAGCTAGGTTATAATATTATCAATCACCGGCTTGAAATTTATGCAGTAAAAAAATCAGATGATAAAAATAGCTAAATATGAAATTAATCAGATCTCTAATCATAATAATTTTATTAATTCTGCTAACTACAATTTTACTTCCTATACAATCTGTCATTAGATTACTTAATCTGTCATCCTCATATGAAGTGCCAATGTTTTATCACAGGGCTGTATTAAAATTGCTTGGCATAAAAATAAAAATAATTGGAAAACCATCTATTAATGCCTCGCTTATCATATCAAATCATGCCTCATGGATAGACATATTTATAATAAGCTCACTAATTCCCACATCATTTGTCGCAAAGAATGATGTCTCAAAGTGGATATTCGTCAGTTATTTGGCAAAACTGCAAAAAACTATATTTATTGATAGAAATAGTCCAAAAAAATTAACAGAAACGTCCGATATAATAAAAAATAGATTATTAAATCATGAAAATGTAACTATTTTTCCCGAAGGGACTTCCACAGATGGAAATAAGATACTTCCATTTAAATCATCAATATTCATGATTTGTGAGAAGATCAGAGGATCAGAAATAAAAATCCAACCCATCTCAATCGCATACAAAAAATATAATGGTATGGCAATGGGAAGAACTCACCGTCAATTAATTGCATGGTATGGTGAAATGGATTTATTATCACACTTGTACGGTATTATTAAGGCAGGTATTTTTGATATTGAGGTAACTTTTCATAATAAAATTGACATCTCAGAAAATAAAACTAGAAAAGAAATTGCAAAAGAATGTGAAAACCTTGTTCGCTCGGGATTTCAGAAATCATTGAATAGAGGTGTCTAAAATAAATAATGAAGAAAGTATTTTTAAAAACTTATGGTTGTCAGATGAATGTATATGACTCAGAGAGAATTATGGAGTCATTATCTGAGAATGGTTATAAACAAACTAATAATCTAAATGAAAGTGATTTAATTATTTTTAACACTTGTCATATTCGAGAAAAAGCTGCTGAAAAATTATACTCAGATATTGGAAGATTAAAAAAAATAAGAAAAGAAAAAAAAATTATTGTAGCAGGCTGTGTGGCTCAAGCTGAGGATAAGCAGATTATTCAAAGAATGCCAGAGGTTGATTTAGTTATTGGTCCACAAACATATCATAAGATTCCTGAACTTGTCTCAAAATTAAATAAGAAGATAAAGTATGTTGAAACAGATTTTCCAATTGAAAATAAATTTGATCTGTTAAAAGAGCGAGTTAGATCTGAAAAAAAACCTTCCGCATTTTTAACAATACAAGAAGGGTGTGATAAATTTTGTACCTTTTGTGTTGTCCCTTATACACGCGGGGCTGAATATTCCAGAACTGCAAAAGAACTAGTTGAAGAGACTAAACAACTACTAAGCCAAGGAGTTTCAGAAATAACCTTGCTAGGTCAAAATGTAAATGCCTATCATGGGGAAGGACTCAATGGCGGAATTTCAAATCTGGCTAACCTAATATATGAATTATCCAAGCTCGCAGGCTTAGAAAGAATCAGATACACAACAAATCATCCCGTTGATGTAAACCAAGAATTAATTGATGCGCATAGAGATATTAAAAAGCTTATGCCTTATATTCATTTACCGATTCAATCAGGGTCTAATAGAATATTAAAACTTATGAATAGAAAACACACCTGTGAGGAATATATAGAAATAATTGAAAAGATCCGGAACGCTCGAAGTGACATCGCATTATCAAGTGATTTCATTACAGGATTTCCAGGTGAAACTGATAAAGACTTTGAGTTAACAATTGATTTAGTTAAAAAAATAAAGTACGCGCAAGCATATTCATTCAATTATTCACCTAGACCAGGAACACCATCTGCTGATTATGAAAAACAAATTCCACAAAATATAAAATCTGAAAGATTAAAACTACTTCAGGATATACTTAAGCAACAACAACTTGAATTTAATGATCAAAGTAAAGGAAAAATTATAAGTATCTTAGTTGAGAGGAAAGGAAGAGAAATCAACCAACTCGTTGGTAAAACACCGTATATGCAATCAGTTTTTTTTAAAAATATAGAAAATAAAAGCAAAATTGGTGATTTTGTAGATGTAAAAATAGATACAATAAAAGTTAATAACTTAAGCGGAGAATTAGTTGAGTATAGTCGATAAGCTAGACAATGTATCTGTGATATTTATTTCTGAATCCTGTATCAGCATAACTATCAATGATTCAAAAAAGCTTTTAAATATTTTTGGTAAAAATGATGAGAACCTACGGTTGATTGAAGGTAAGATTCCAGTTGAAATTATTCCACATGGAAACTCAATCCAAATTAACGGAGAAAACCAATCAATAAAGATAGCGAAAGATGTTATACTAGATATCATAAATAGAGATACATTGGGAATAAATAATAGTGCAGAAGAGGTCATGGGATCCATCAGAGTTAAAAACAATCAAGACAGTTTATTAAATATGGAAAATAATATTATCAAAACCAAGATCAAAACAATAATACCAAGATCTCAAAATCAAAATATTTATGTAGATTCAATTTTTAATAACCCACTCACATTTGGAGTTGGTCCTGCTGGTACTGGCAAGACATATATCGCCGTTGCAGCTGCAGCTTATTTTTTAGAAAATAAATTGATAGACCGAATAATTTTGTCTCGCCCCGCTGTGGAAGCTGGAGAGAAACTTGGATTTTTACCTGGTGACCTTAAAGAGAAAATTGACCCGTATCTTAGACCTCTATATGATGCACTATATGATTGTTTGCCAGCAAATAAAGTTGAAAAAGGCCTAGAAAATAACACCATTGAAATAGCTCCTCTCGCTTTCATGAGGGGGAGAACCCTCGAAAATGCATTTGTCATACTTGATGAAGCCCAAAATTGTAATACAGTTCAAATGAAAATGTTTTTAACCCGACTTGGTATTAATAGTAAAATGGTCATCACAGGAGATCCAAGCCAAATTGATTTGCCAAGTAATGTCCAATCTGGTTTACTCGATGCGCTTGCTGTTACAAAAAATATAGAGGAAATTGAACAAGTATATTTTAACTCAACTGATGTTGTGCGGCATACATTAGTAGCCAAGATTATAAATGCATACAGCGATGCCTTTAAAAAATGAATTACTCACTGATATACTAATTAATTTTAGCGATTGGAATAAGCATCCTGGATTAAAAAAATTAATTAAAACAGCTATTAAGCAAACTGTATCTTACGTTGGTATAAAAGGTTATAGGGAGATTAGTGTATTACTTGCCTCAAACAATCAGGTAGAACAGCTTAATCATCAATATAGATCAATTAATAAGCCCACCAATGTTTTGTCTTTCCCATCTGAAAAACCACATTTAGGTGATATTATTTTATCTTATGAGTATATCCAAAATGAATTAATAAATTTGAATAAAAAATTTGAAGAACATATCTCACACCTTGTTGTACATGGCACATTACATTTATATGGATTTGATCATGACAATGACAAAAATGCAGATACAATGGAAAATTTGGAACGGCATATTATGAGTAAATTAGGTTATAATGATCCATATGAAATCCTATAATTATTAATGTGAAATCTTAACCTACAGAATGCAAGTAATTCAAAAGAATATTTCTGGTCTTTCATTTAACAAACGATGCCTCTTTAACTTATTTTTAGGCAGTTTGACGGCATTATCTTTTGCACCCCTAAACTTTATTTTTATCTTATTTATAACAATCCCATTCTATATACTTAACTTTGATTTTTTCTTTTTGAAAAAATCACTTTACTCTCGAAAAAAATTTCTCATATATTCATTTCTTCTTGGTTTGTCTTTTGGTTATGGTTTGTTTCTGACCAGTCTTTATTGGATTAATATTTCATTACTATACGATATTGAAAAATATATGTTATTTCTTATCCCTGGAATATTCCTTATTCCATTTATTCTTGGAATATTTTATGGGATTATGACAATAATTTTTTCAATATATTATCCTCAAAATATAACAAGAATTTTTTTGGTCGCAATTATTTGGACACTTGTTGAGTACATAAGGATAAAAATTACTTTTTTCCCATGGACACAAATAGGTCACTCTATTATCGAAATCAACCAAATATTGCAAATTACATCTGTTTTTGGAGAAGTTTCATTAAACACAATTAGTGTAATTATTTTTGCATTTCCAATTTTATATTTCAATGAGAAAAATAAAAATTATAAATCTAAATCACTTCTATTTTTTGTAATATTCCTTTTTGCAATTTTTATTTATGGAGAAAAAAAATTAAGTTTAGACAGTGATAATAGAGAAAATACTGAAATTATTCTTATTCAACCTAATATAAATCAAAAAGAAAAATGGGATCCTAAATCATTTCAATCTAATAAAAATAAGCTAATTAACCCCACAATAAAGATATCAAATCTACCAAGAAAAGATACAACATCAAATCGATACTTTATTTGGCCAGAAACTGCTATTGCAACCCTAATTGATGAGAATCCACTTCTAACTTATGAGGTTACAAAAAACTTTTCTAAAAATGATTATCTAATGCTTGGCTCTCTGAGAAGAGAGGATGAAAATGTTTTTAATAGTTTTTTTATTATCGATTATAACAATATAATAATTGGCAAATATGACAAGAATATCCTTGTTCCATTTGGAGAGTACATCCCATTTGATAATTTATTTAGAAAAATAAATTTCTTTAATATCAGTTCATTGGCAGGAAATTTTACACCGGGTTCAAAGAGTATAGAGATACTCAATACGCTAAAAAATAATCCCATCGTTTATATATGTTACGAAATAGTTTTTTCTAATAAAATTCAGGACGGAGATAGAGAGAAAAGTTTCTTATTAAACATTACTAATGATGCGTGGTTTGGAAATAGTTCAGGTCCATATCAACATTTTAATATGTCAAAAATTAGACCTGTTGAGTTGGGCATGCCTCTTGTTAGAGTGGCCAATAATGGCATTAGCGGAATAATTAGTCCCTTTGGTAAAGAAATACTAAAATCTAAATTAAATACAGAATTCCATAAAAGCATATTCCTTCCATCAAGGATTGGACAAACTTTTTATTCAAAATACGGCAATATTCCATTTTTTTGTATTTTGTTATTTGGCTTTATGCTTATATATTATCTCAACAACCAAATGAGCAGAAATAAAGTAAGCACAAAACCAAATGTCAAATAATTCTTATATATTTACAAGCGAGTCAGTTGCCGAAGGGCACCCAGATAAAATAGCAGATCAAATATCTGATAGAATACTTGATGCACTAATTAATATAGATAAAAATGTTAGAACAGGTATTGAAACTATGGTCACATCAAATCTAGTTATACTATCTGGTGAAACAAGTATTGCAGATTTTAATTCGCTCATAGACGTAGGTAAAATAGTACGGAAATGTGTCAGGGATATTGGATATGAGCAAAAAAATTTTCACTGGGAAAATTTGGAGATAATCAATAAAATTCATGGGCAATCTCCTGATATTGCACAAGGAGTTGATGAAACTGTTAATAAGGATCTTGGTGCAGGTGACCAAGGTATTATGTTTGGTTATGCTACTGATGAAACCGAAAATTACATGCCTGCAACACTCTACTATTCTAATCAAATCTTGCTAAAATTATCTGAAGAAAGAAAATTAAAATACCAAGAATGCCTTGGTCCTGATGCTAAAAGTCAAGTTACGCTGGAATATAAAAATGGCTATCCTGTCAGTGCTAAAAAAATACTAGTATCTAATCAACATAGTGAAGACGTTAGTCCTTCAAAAGTGAAAGATATAATCAAAGAAGTAGTTTTATCTACAATGCCAGATGGATGGATGTGCAAAGATGAAGATTTTTTAGTAAATCCAACTGGTAAATTTGTAGTAGGTGGTCCAGATGGTGACGCAGGATTAACTGGTCGAAAGATTATTGTAGATACTTACGGAGGTGCTGCACCACATGGGGGTGGAGCCTTTTCAGGTAAAGACCCAACAAAAGTTGATAGGTCTGCTGCATATATGGCAAGATATATTGCCAAAAATATAGTCCATGCAAAACTTGCAAAAAAATGTCTTATACAGATTTCCTATGCTATTGGTGTTTCAAATCCGCTTTCATTTTACATTAAATTAGATAAAGACTCAAAAATTGATCAAAATAAATTAGCAGCTTTCCTTTTAGATATTTTAGACCTCTCACCAAAAGGAATATTAAATCACCTTGATCTTCTAAAACCAATTTATACCAAAACAAGTTGTTATGGGCATTTTGGAAGGTTACCACAAATTGATGGCTCATTTTCGTGGGAAAAACTTGATCTTGCAGATAAATTGTTATCAGAATTTTCGTAGAACATGAATCGAAATAGTATTCGAACTGAAAAACTACATGGCAGAAAAAAAAGCCGTACGTCTAGTCAAAAAAACCAGCAAATTTATAAAGAAATATTTCCAAAATATAAACTTGATATTAATTCTATTAACTTTAATCAATATAATGATATTGAACTAGAAGTTGGCTTCGGCTATGGTGAACACTTAATCTGGCAAGCATTAAACCATCCAAATAAGTTATTTCTTGGAGCTGAACCTTTCAGAAGTGGTGTAATAAATACCATCAGAGAAATAGAGAGGCACAAATTAAACAATATAAGAATACACGATGACAATGTTATTGATATAATTGAAAATTTGCCTAATGAAATATTATCGTCAATATTTATTCTCTTCCCAGACCCGTGGCCTAAAAAAAGACATCACAAAAGAAGATTTATCAGCCAAAATAATCTTAAGAAGATTCATCATGTCCTTAAGAATAGAGGTAGGCTTGTATTGGCAACTGATCACAAGGATTATCTACATTCAATTCTGCTTAATGTAAATATAAACGACCAATTTGAGTGGTTGTGTGAAAACACAGATCACTTTTATTCAAAACCATACGAATTTCCAAAAACAAAGTACGAAAGGAAGGCAATCAAGAATGGGAGACGTCCAGTATATCTAACTTTCGAAAAAATTAACTTGTAAAATAATAAATTAACGGTATATACTTAGTGTTAATCCTGAAATTCAAAACAATTAGGCTTTCGAGAAAAGCCTTTTTTTTTGCTTTTTTGAATAGATATTATTAATTTGATAAATGAAACACTACAGAATACATAACGAAACAATGGAAGAGTCTATAATCTCTTCATTGATTGAGCCAATATTAGAAAATAGTGGTTTTCTTTTAGTGCAATTAAAAAAAAATATTTATGAGCAGGTATTACAAGTTTTTATTGAAAAAGTCTCTGGACAACTAACTATCACTGATTGTTCAAAACTAACAAAAGAGATAATTGAAATTCTTGAAAATGATAATTTGCTACCTGAGAGCTACCGTATAGAAGTATCTTCACCAGGCATAGATAGAATTCTAGTCAGAGCTAAAGATTTCAAAGATAATATTGGTAATGAGATTAAAATAGAATTGAAAGAAAAGACAGCTAATAGGAAAAATATTAAAGGAGAAATTAGTGGTCTTCAAGGAGATACACTAACTCTAAAATTATATAAAAATGAAAATAATTACGATGACGAAATTACTATTTCATTAATGAATATATCTAAAGCAAAACTTGTCTTTAGTGAGAAATTACTAAAAAGAAATGACTTATAACGGAGAATTGAAATGTCAGAAACAGGTGTGAGTGCTAATCGCTTAGAATTATTGCAAATAGCTGATGCTGTTGCACGAGATAAATCTATTGATAAATCAATTGTTATTTCAGCAATGGAAGACGCAATTCAAAAAGCGGCAAAAACAAGATATGGCAGTGAAAATGAAATTAAGGCAGAAATTGATCCGAGAACTGGGCAAACCAATCTCGCAAGACTACTTGAAGTGGTTGAGGTAGTTGAGAATGAAGCAGTTGAAATTGACTTAGCATCTGCAAAAAAGAAAAATAAAGAAGCACAAATTGGTGACTTTATTTCTGAAGAGCTCCCTCCGATTGAATTTGGAAGAATTGCAGCTCAAAGCGCTAAACAAGTAATATTCCAAAAAGTAAGAGATGCAGAGAGAGATAGGCAATTCGAAGAGTTCAAAGACAAAATAGGCGAAGTTATCTCAGGAATAGTAAAAAGGGTTGAATATGGGAATGTTATAGTTGATTTAGGGAGAAACGAGGCAGTCATCAGGAGAGATGAATTAATTCCAAGAGAATCCTTTCGTAGTGGTGACAGAGTGTTAGCATATATTCTTGATGTTAGGAGAGAATTACGAGGACCGCAAATATTCCTCTCGCGAACAAATAATCAATTCATGGCAAAATTATTCATGCAAGAGGTTCCTGAAATCTATGATGGTATTGTAGAAATTATTTCTGTTGCACGAGACCCTGGTAGCCGTGCAAAAATTGCAGTTTACACCTCAGATAATTCAATAGATCCTGTTGGGGCTTGTGTTGGAATGAGAGGAAGTCGAGTGCAATCCGTTGTGAACGAGTTGCAAGGAGAAAAAATAGATATCGTAAAATGGAACCCTGATGTTGCATCTTTTGTAATAAGTTCTCTTGCTCCCGCAGAAGCAACAAAAGTTGTTTTAGATGAAGATATTGAGAGGATAGAAGTTGTTGTTCCTGATGATCACCTATCACTCGCAATTGGTAGAAGAGGTCAAAATGTTAGATTGGCCAGCCAACTGACAAAATGGGATATTGATATATTAACAGAAGCTGAAGAGTCTGAAAGAAGACAGAATGAGTTTAAAGAAAAAAGCCAAATATTCATAGAAGCACTCGATGTTGATGAGGTAATCGCGCAATTATTAGTTTCAGAAGGCTTCATGTCTGTCGAAGATTTGATATATGTTGAAACATCCGAAATTTCATCAATTGAAGGCTTTGATGAAGATACCGCTATCGAGATACAATCTCGTGCAAAAACTTTTATGGAACAAGAAAAACATAAGCAAGAACAAAGAAGAAAAGATCTTGGCGTTAGTGATGAATTAGTCCAGATTGAGGGAATGACTACAAACATGCTTGTAGCACTTGGTGAAAACAATATTAAGTCATTAGACGATTTTGCAGGATTCTCAACAGATGAATTATATGGTTGGATTGAAAAAACTGAATTGGGTAGTAAAAAACAAGACGGACTATTCTCAAGTTTCGATTTGAATCGTGATCAAGTAGAAAAGATGATTCTTGACTCAAGATTAAAGCTTGGCTGGATTGAAAATGAAGACTTATCTGAAGAAACTGAAGCAAATGTGCCTGAAGATGTCTCCGAAGAGAAAAAAATTGATATATCTGAGAAACTTGCAAATGCTAGAATACTTAAATAAATAA